>ERZ779851.927-NODE-927-length-28042-cov-3.558188_pt1 | contig 28042 bp, 27 predicted proteins | sample MGYA00511094_ERZ779851 | MGnify/ENA primary metagenome ERZ779851 (study PRJEB29588, sample SAMEA2155512) | human gut metagenome | biome: human gut; feature: human-associated habitat; material: faeces | place: Denmark | collected 2008/2010 ...
GAAGTTAAAACTGAACAGAATAGCTTGTTTGACGATTGTGCCGAGTTGAAAGATTTGGGATACAAGCTGGCAATACTCGAGAGCTCTAAGCAGGATCCTGCTTTTAGCATTGAGGCTAGTGATCGAGCAATGTCGATCATCCGCAAGTACATTGGTTCCGATCAGATGGAGGCTATTGATTGGTATCACTACGGGTATGAGAATGGCCTCCATGACTGGAACTATGGTGACCATCGCCAGTTTGTCTTCAATCATACTACTGGTGAAATTACCAGTAAGAAGATTCTGAAGATTGCAGAACCTGCTAATGCTAAGCGGTTCCGCATTTTGTTCATTCTCTAAGTTAAAAAGGAGGTATATAACTATGGCAGTACGTAAAGGCCTCATTACGACCAAGGAGATTGATAATGCAACTCCTTATCTTTCCGATATTAAAGGGTTTCCTATTCAGTGCCCTGGAATCGGTTTTTATACCACAAGTCATCATGCAATTCTTGTTGTGTCAGATATTAATGGCACAAAGTATAGTATCATTGAAGCGGTTCGAAGCTTTATTAATGAAGGCTTCGTTGAGATTATCGGCTTATGGGAAACATCTTCTCAGGATGGTTCCTATACTCCTGAGTATCGTTTCAACAAAGTTTACAGCGAAGACGAAGTTAAAGAAGTCTTCGCTAAAGTTAAGGCACTGATGGAGGAGACTGATAATGCCTGAGTACGTTATTTATCATTTGACCTCTGATGGAAAAACCCAGAATTATGCAGATGCTATTGCATCATATACTGATCTTGGTGCATTCCTTAGTGCCATGGATCAGCTTAGTAATATGGTTTGTTCCATTAGAGATAGATATGTGAAGGAGGGTAATCTTGATAATCTTGTTAAGAACCCTCCAATTGTTGTCTACTCGTATTTCGGGTATGAAGACATTGGAAGCAATGCCATGTATGATAGTGGTAATATGCTTGGAAAATTAAAAAGCATAAGTATCAATATCAATGGCGTTGATCATACCTATAAAGGTATGATTGTCTAAAAGAATAAGGGGAGTGGGCTTTATGCTCACTCCCTTTTATTTTTTTTTCTATTTACCGTTGTTAAACCATGAAAACTGAACAGTTTAATAACAATTAAAAATGGGAGGTTTTGAACATGGTTTCTACACCGCTAAACATTGCAAGATATGTGTATAAGCGTGGGCGTTCATTGGAAAGAAGAAAGTCTATTCATGAAAATTGTGTAGCATATCCAGATCTTTCTAATGTAAAAAGTAAGGATATTTACAAGTATCGTGTTGAATCTTTTCTAAGAGATTGTATTGATTATAAAGATGCATTGTCTCTAATGGAGACTATGTATGATGATAATCAATTTGATATCCTTGAGAGTACTGTAAATTATACCATTAATAATATTATCCCTACAGTAGAATCCTCTGAACTCCCTGTATGTATTGTTAGAATTGGTGAATCTACTATTGGTGATATTAATAAAGATCGACTTACTGAAGCAGCTGCAAATTTTAAATCTATTGATCGTATCATTAAGAATCATAAGACTATTACTAAGAGATTTAGAGTAGATTCTCTAAAAGGAAAGTCTGAGAAAGATAGAGTACATACTGTATGTGAAATGGTATGTACTTATGGTAGACCTAAGTATATCAATTTTAATATTGCACTTGAAGAATGTGCATATATTGAAAGTATCAATGACTTTAGAACCGGTCCAATGAATGAAGATGCTCTAGTAAAATATATTGCTGATTACTTCCTAGAGTTCGATAATAATACAGATAAAGATATTCAGAGTTATCGTAAGGCTATTATTGAATCTAAAATTCTTAGCAATAATGCTAGTTGTCTAGTTCCTTATCTAATGGATGGAGCTAAGAAAAATGGATCTTGGTGGGATAAACTCACTGAATGGAAAATGGATCCTAATAAATCTATGAAGTCTATTATTGAACTTGCCAGAGAAAATTATTCTGATATTGGAGCTTTTGGAGAAATTATTAATACTGCAAAAGATTTTGCTAGAATTAATGAAATGGAATTTAATATTGGAACTGTGTTTTCTGAGTTTAATAGTCCTATTAGTAGAGATCAAGCAAAGAATATTCTTCAAGTTATTAAAGAGAATAATGTAAAAACTTCTGATGATCTAATGTTTAGCCTAAGATCTATTTGGGAAGCAGAAGTTAATGATGATTCTTATTATGCAGATGGTAATACTGTTCCTCAGACATTTACATCTGACGATATTGATAAATTCAAGATGCATAATCTGATTGCAGATGCTCAAGATGCTGGAGAATTTATTGATCATGCAATATCTACTTCTTCTAAAGAATCTCCTGTAAAGATTACTAATGGAGGAGTAGGAGACATTAGTAAAGTATCTGAATCTAATATTATTGATTATATTGATGAAGAGGGATATATCAATATTCCTCTAAGACATTTTTCTTATAATGAAAATAGTAATCCTGATATTGCATACAAGATTATTGAATCTACTGCAAAGTGTGCTAATAATATTCTAGCAAATAGAAATTCTAGAATTTATTATACTATTGAAGGCTGTCACTTCTCTTATTCTCTAAGATCGAAGTACAAAGTTGTACTAAGTGAATCCCAAGAAAATAAGAGAGGATTTACTAATTTTGATAAAAAGAATATTCTTTATATCAATAAATGCGCAGAAGTTGCTCAAGAGATTGATGAATCTTGCATCTATGAAATTATTGATAATCTTAAGGATAATATGAATTATGCTGCTAATGTTTCTGTAGAAGAAGCTAGACTTGTAGCAGATATTATTAAGCCTTATATAGATGAAAGTGTTCTTGAAGAGTTTATCTATAATTGTCGTCATGAAGGCAATACTAAAGCTGAGGCAATTGCTAATGCTATTAATGAATCTAATACTGAATTCAATATTGATGCAGATCATAATAGTAGAATCAATCTTTGCGCTAGAGTAATGTCTATGAATGAAGATGCTAATATTACTCCTATCGTTAAGAAAGCTGCTTCTAATGTAAAGAAAGCAGTTGGCATCAAGTCCAAAGATAAAGATACTGATGATAGTGGTGATAAGAAACCTTCTTCTGTGACTAAAAATATAGATGACGACAAGCCTAAACAGAGCAAAGCCATTAATAATGAATCTGATGATCTAGATGATGAAGATACTAAGGAATCTAAGAGAGATGATGACGACGATTCCGAAGATGGAAGCTATGGTAAATCTGTTAAATCACTAAATGATGCTAAGCTTGCTCTTAGAGGACTTAAAGCAAAAGGTAAAGATCTATCTGCTAAAGAGCAAGAAGCTTCTAGAGATCTTGATATGGAATTTAATCATCTTCTCAAGTGTATTAAGAGTATATATACTACTGATCATAGAGAAGAAATCATTACTGGTGAAGTAAATGTAAGTATTTCTAAAATTCTTAAGATTGCTATTGCTTTAGCAGGAGCTGGAGTTGCATCTGGTACAGTTGCTGTTCCTGCTATTGGTGCAGTTACACTCTTTGCTCTTTCTAAGCATGCTTCTAAAAAGGAAAAACAAGCAGTTCTCGATCAGATTGATGTTGAGCTTCAAGTGCTAGATCGTGAGATCAGTCGTGCAGAATCTTCTGGATCTGCTAAGAAGTATAGACAACTTCTTATGATCCAGAAAAATCTACAACGTAAGCATCAACAAATTCATTTCGGAATTGCAAAAAGTGGAAAGAGAATTCCTATTAGTTCTACTGCAGGTTTAAGAGAGAGGGAGTGATTTAATGAGCCTCTTTGATTATTATAGAAATGAATATCTGCATGAATTATCTGTCAATGGTAATAATGTCGATGACAACGATGACTTCAATGTAGATGATCCTAGCGATAACAATACAGATGAAAATAATACTGATAATCAAGAAAATGAAGAAGGTACACCTTCAGATGCTACTGCAGATGATGCAGAAGCTGGAGATGATACTGCAGGTACAGAAGATCAAGGATCTGATGATAATACTGATGAAGACAATGAAGATAATTTTACTCTAGAAGATGATGACGACGGATCAATGGATGAAGGAGATAATACAGAAGATACTGAAGGGCAATCTGATGATTTTACTGTAGATGATGACACTTCTGATACTGACACTCAGTCTGATGATTTTAATGAAGATACTCCAACAGATGATGGAGGAGATACCGATACTGGAGATTCTGATACAGATACCACTGATGACACTTCTGGAGATGATACAGGAGATTCAGATGGTGATGATGGAGCAGATGATTTTACTGTAGATGGTGACTCTGGTGGAGACACTGGAGATGGAGAAGAATCTACAGATGATGGATCATCTGATTCTGGAGATAACTCTGGTGACGATACTTCCAATTCTTCTGGTGGAGGAGATCCTGCAGCAAAGATTCCAGATGATGAAGAACGTGCTGCAGAAGAAGCTATATATAATACACTTTCTGATGATGATAAACTCAAGCGTATCATTAAACTAAAAGAAAGTTTTAGAGATCTATATGATACTATCAATACCATTATCAATGCTGTCAATAATATTCCTAAAAGAGCTAATAATTTGGAGAAGATCCAGAAGACACAAATTGCATTGAATAAGCTAAAGGAAATTATCGTAGACTACATCACTTATAATTTTGATAATAGAGCCTATATTGATAACTATACTAATTATATCAAATTTATCGCTGCTCTAAGAACCGTTTCTGATGTCATTAGCTACATAAATTCTGATAAATAATCATTTATTATTAATTTATCGTAACTAATAAATAAAATATTTGCAAGAAACCTCTCTAATTCTTGCTTATATCTTTAAAACCCTTTATACAAAAATAACTAAAATATTTTCGATTTACTATTTGTCACGTCCTTCAAATAGTAAGTCATAAATTATCAAGGAGGATAACCAAATGCCTATCGGTGCTGTTAACTCTAAGACGGGCTTTGTGGGTGGTAGCTTTATGCGCGATCCCATGAGTGACTACACTCAGAGTTTTATTGATGTTGCAAAGAATATCCTTGAAGAGTCTAATCTGGATATTTTTGAGGATACTAAGAAGATTCTTCGTCGTCCCGCAGAGAAGGAAGCTCTGAAGGAATTCTTCTGCGAGAACTTCATGGATGAAGATATTCGTGATCCCTTTGTCAAAGATCCTGGTTACATCGAGGATCAGCATGCTATGATGGAGCAGCAGTTCGAGAACGATGCAGATGCCATTCTGGAGCATGCTTCAATGGCTGATTACAACCCCGTCATCGGTATGACCTTCCCTGTTCATAAGAACATTCTGATGAACATGGTCTTCGATAAGGGTGCAATCCAGAAGGTTGTTGCAGAAGGTCCCAAGTTCACCATGACTATGGAGCGTCGTCTGCTTGTTGATACCAAGGGCAACGAGATCGATATGTTCCTGGATCAGAACAAGATGACTGCTGCAATCGATGAGTCCAATCCTGTCTACGAGATCGAGCTGACCCTGCCTGAGATGGGTGACACTGACGTTCTGAAGCAGTGTGGTGGCACCAAGCAGGATGATCTGTCTATTAAGACTCATATTTCTGCTATCCAGATCGAGAAGCTGTACATTGCTGAGGGTGATATTATGCCCGATGCAGATGGTTTCATTCGTTCCAATGGTAAGATCGCTACCGCTGCTGATGTTGGTGAAGTCAGCAATGTCTGGTTCCCCACTAACATTCGCTTTGCTCCTGGCTACAACCAGTATGAGCGTACCTTTGTTGCTCCCATTGAGCTGATTGTCCGTAAGGATGCTGCTACTACTGAGAAGATCGCTGATTCTCTGACTGGTACCATGGACAAGAATGTCTTTACTATCTTCTCTGCTGCTGGTAAGATCAAGAAGGTTATGCTGGCTGCTGAGCTGGATACTGCTAATCACATGCTGGATACCTGCACTGTAAAGTGGGATACCTTCACTAAGCTGATTGAGATCCCGAATGCTATTCCTCTGTCTGTTACTATCAGCCCTGAGGAAGTTAAGGATCTTGCTGCTCTGTACCAGGTTAACCAGCTGACCAAGATCATGTCCCTGCTGAAGACCACTCTGGCTAACTACAAGGATGACAAGATCAAGCAGTTCCTGGATGATTCCTATGCTCGTTTGGACTCTCGTTCTAAGGGCTATATGGAATTCGATTACGCTCCTCCCACGGGTTATGCTCTGGATCCGCTGACCTGGCGTCATTCTATGTTCTTCGATGCATTCGATACCGAGGTCACTCGTATGCTGCAGGTTCTGAATGATCCTAACATGGTCATCACTATCTTCGGTGATCCTGATCTGGTTCGTAAGATTACTCCTGTTGAGTATTCCTACACTACTCCCAATACTATTGGTGCAGTTGATCTGGATTACAAGCGTACCGTTGTTACCTCTGATAAGCGCATCTATCAGTTCATTGGTAGTGATAAGCTAAGAAATAATGACCAGCTCATTATTATTTTGTGTCCGAGGAACAGCAACCGCATGACCTACAGAATCTTCGATTATCAGATGTATGTCTCCAACGAGATCCGCAATGCTGCTAATCCGACTCTGCCTGCAGTCACTGCGTTTGAGCGCTTCCTAGTAGATGAGTACCAACCGGTTCAATCCAGATGCAAAATTCTGAACCGGTCTGGTCTCAGAGCTGCACAGCCGTAAGTTAATATAGTAATATATTAAATTAAGACTATTAATAGGGATAGGTCTTATGGCCTATCCCTATTTTTTATTATTCTTTATATTCAAATTGATTTATAGGAATATTATTATTCATAAAATAAATAGCATTTGGAATATATGTATTACCATAATAATCCATTGCTGGAGTCATTAATGCATCATGTACAGGATATCCATTCATAATACGATAATATACTGTACCAATAGGAAATCCCATAATCCTATCCCAATCTACATAGCTCATTGTAATTCCATTATAAGTAATAGAATTTGATGAATTATATTGATTTGGAATTTGCATATTAATATTTTGCTGATTAACAATATTCACATTTTGTGCCTTATTAATAGCAGTATTCTTACTTACAGATCCATTTGAACCTCTAGTACAGCCACAAGATTTTGTATGACCATTACGAAGATATTTACCTCTTACGATAGTCTCTCTGCCACAGTCACATCTACAAAGGTATTGTGTTTCTGGACCATCTTTTCCAATAAAATTATCTACTCTTTTAATTACTGTAAGCATATTAAACTTTTGGCCTGTAATATCTTTAAGCTTACTTTTGCTTTGACATCCACAGTTCCATGTATGACCATTCTTCAGATGCTTTCCCAATACACTCTTTAATTGCGGATTACCACAACTACATTTACAAAGGTAGCGTGAATAATGCCTTCCTGTACCTGGTTCAATATAATCATTTCCTTCATCTTTTCTTACTACAGTTAACATTCCAAAAGTTTGTCCTGTAAGATCCTGTGCTTGATTAGACATAATATTTTACCTCCTAAAATTATAAAGTATTATGATGTATACATAGTTATAAAATATTAACGAGGATAATGAATACCCGCCTGTACAAGTGTAAACGCATACATACAGACGTGTTATTATACTGCATTAATATTTTAATATCTTATTTGGAGGAAATAATTATGGCGCTTACTAAAATCAAAATCGGAGATCATTTTGGAAGACTTACAGTAATTGGGTTTGCTGGGCATACTAGAAGTAAAAACGGAACTAGTAAATTACTAGTAAAATGTAAATGTTCTTGTGGTAATATTATTATTACAAGATCAGATAATTTAACAAGAGGAGATACTAAATCATGTGGATGCTATCATCTCGATAAAGCAAAAGAAATTTGTACAGGAAATACTTTTGGATATAAACATGGAGGTACAGTGTACAATCCAAGATTGTATAAAGTATATGTAGCTATGCACCAAAGATGTGAGAATCCTAATTGTGGTCATTATGATAGATATGGTGGTAGAGGAATTTATGTATGTAAAGAATGGTCTGGAGAAAATGGATTTTCTAATTTCAGAGAATGGGCTATGAATAATGGATATAATCCTGATGCTCCAAAAGGTGAATGTACAATCAATAGAATTGACAATGATGGGCCTTATTCTCCTGATAATTGCGAATGGGTTAATATGAAAACTCAAATGAACAATACATCAATGAATAATTATATTACATGTAATGGAGAAACTCATACACTTCAAGAATGGGCCGATAAAAATAATATAAATTTTAGTACTATTGAAAATAGACTTTGTAGTGGATGGCCAATTGAAAAAGCATTATTTACACCATCTGAAAGAAATATTACATATATTAATTATAATGGAAATAATTATTCTGTTGCTGAATGGTGTTATATCTTTGGTATTGCTCAAACTACTGTATCTACAAGAATAAAAAGATATGGTACAGATGATCCACATAAGATTTTGCTATATAATAATGGATATAAAAACCAAACTCCTGTGAATGCAATTTATTTTGTAGATGAGAATGAACGACCTATTAATCAGCAGGATTATGCTAATGGAGTTAGAATTGGAAGGAAAGCTTACTAATATTATTGGAGGCAAAATATTATGGGAGATAATTCACAAATTCTTAAATTAATGAGAATGATGAATAACACACCGAAATATTGGATTTTATCGCCAGATGCTGTTATGACTGGATCGTATGACGATGGGCACCCTTTACTTCCACCAGGAGAAACATTTGAAAATAAAATAGTTTTAACCATTCCTAAAGATAATCCATCTATTCTCTGTGAATATATATGCGAGAAATGTTCTGATGGCTGTTATAAATGGGAATATATTGGCACATGGGATGGTAATCTAGATCTTTTAGATTTGGATTTGGACAAAGAATATGATGATCCAGTATCAGAGTTCAGACAGAAAGTTAAAAATGATGATATGGATCGTGATGATGTTGTAAGACTATTCATGAAAATGCAATCTCAATTGGAAAAATATATTCTTCATATTAATACCGAATATGAATCTTTAGGAATCAAAATTCAAGATTTTCCAAAGATGAGTGAGTATGATAAATATCTTTATCAAGATGATGATGGAAGTATTAGTATCATAGATTATAATAATAATTTGGGGTATCATCAATTTACTTTATTCAATCTAAAAGATTGTGATAAATTTAAAGAAAATACTATTCTTTCTGCAGATCTTGATATAAATGAATTTAGATCTAAAATTAGATCTTCTTCTGGATATTCAAATAAGGTTGATATTTTCCAATATTTTGATTGGTATCATCATTTAAAATTTGCTGGAAAGAGTAATAATAAAGATGATAAACCTTTGCTTAAGGCATCTAGAGATACTACTGATTATCTTTATATTACAGAATATAAAGATACTAAAGAGCATCTTTACCAAGTTTTTTGCACATTTAAAAATATCCATAATGATTATTATTGGGAATTCATCTGCAATGTAAATGATTGTAAACCATATATAGAACGTGAAATAGAGAAGCATATAGAGATAGAGAAAAAGAGAGAAATGATTCTTGAATTTCAGAGGGATCAGCAAGAAGAAAAACCAACCTATCAAGATAGCAAATATGATTGGATGAGATATTCTGCTTTAAATAATAAACAGGCTGAAATTAATAATCGCATTTTCAATAATGCATCTACTGAAAATATTGGTCATGATAAAGAAGATATCGATATGATTCTTACAAATTCTTCTACATCTGCTGTAAATTGTTCTAGTTCTATTTCTAAGAGGTTGAAATATATAGAAATGAAACAAAAGAAATATGGTACAACTATGTCTCAGAATATTACTATTACTGGAAATAATAATTCTGTAGTTGGAATTTCTATGAATCAGACAGGAGAAGATGATTGTGAACAGACCCAAACTGTAATAATCAAAAATTCAAAATCTGAAAAGAAGAAAGAAAAGAAAGAATCTGTGTTTGGAGTCTTGCATCATGCTCTAATCAACTTAGCGAAAATTATAGAGCGCTATACTCGATATTTGCTTGATCACTGCATGGATAATTTTTTCTAATCAAAATTTAAGATTGAATAGATATTATAATAATGAGAGTAAGAGAAAACTCTTACTCTCTATTTTAATAAAAAGGAGATAAAAAGAAAATGGTTTACGTAGCAAATGATGGAAGGTATATTATCAAAGATAGAAGTATCACAAATTCAACTGATCTTCCTGGGAATATTGAGATTACTTATCCTATGGATAATTTTCCTTGCGATGATTTAATTGCTCCTGCAGTTGCTGAGCTTCTTAAGAGAGGATATCAGACTAAGTATTGCTGCCAAGGACATATAGCTCCTGATTTAGTAAATGATATTTCTACAGTGCACGGAACTGATATTCCTATTGTAGAAAATTTTGAAGTATTCTCTGCTTCTAACATGTGCGTTCCTTATATCATGTTTGAGAGATCTGTTACTAGGCATGATCTTTATAATCTTCCTTCTAGTTGGGAAATTAGAAAAGGTAAGACGCATGGATGCATTACTATTGAAGCAAAGATCGATAATAATATTGGAGATCATTATGAATTCTTTACTTTTCATAGAAGAGCTATTGAATGTGCAGAAGATCTTTATAAATGGGCTTGTGGATTGGAGTGGAGAAAATGAGACCTTTAGTGTATAATGATGATGGACGTATGATTACTCAAGAAGAATATGAGCAGATTCATAATAACGATGCATCAGTTCCTGTAGATGATCCTGTAATGGGATTATTTGTTCCATTCTTCGAAAAGCTTGGAGTTAGATGTAAAGTTGTTGGAGATCTTAGCTTTGGCCAATATGTGGAAAAACAAGAAATCTATAATCATGATGGATGGATTTATATTCCTTATCTGATTCTTGATACTAACTATGGAGAAAATCCTGAGTTTGTTTCTAAAATGGAAAATATGCTTAAAAGTTCTACCAATACTGATATCTTTGATCAGATGGAACAGTATCTGAAAGGAAAGTATACCACTTCTAATAAAGTTTGGGAGTTAGAAGATACTGCAGATGAAAATTCTAAATTCCATGTAGTAATTGATGCATATGGAAATACACATGGCCAGCATGATAGATATGTTCTTAAACTTCATATGACAGACGATGTTAGACTCGGATTAATTAATTTTAGTAATAATACAGATCTTTATTATAAACTTGCTGCTATTATTACTGACATCAGTATTCTTATGAAGATGCTAGTAGAAACATTTGAAGACAAGAAAAAAGAATAACATTTAATAATAAAGTCAGAGAGCAAAATCTCTGACTTTATTTTTTCTCTATTTTTGATTTTGCTCTCTAGCTGAACTTAATATTAATCCGACTCTGAATGTCGAAAAGAATTTTTATTTTAGGAGGAAATATTAACAATGGCTGAAATTAAAAATGTTGTAAAGAGGAATGGTCAAATCGTCAAGTTTGATCAGACGAAGATCCTAAATGCCATTACAAAAGCAAATAACTCCGTTCCTGAATCAGAAAGACTGTCTGCTGATAAGATTTCTGAAATTACTAGCACTGTTGTAAATGAATGTGCTAAGAGCACTGAAAATATTGGTGTAGAAGATATCCAGGATATGGTTGAGACCGATATCATGGAAGCTGGTGCATTTGCTGTAGCTAAGCACTATATCACCTACAGATATCAGCATAATCAGATTCGTCAGAAGAATACTACAGATGACAAGATTCTTTCTCTTGTAGGCCTGAATAATAAAGAAGCAAAATCTGAAAACTCTAATAAGAATCCGATTATTAATTCTACTCAGCGAGATTATATGGCAGGTGAAATTTCTAGAGATCTTACTCATAGATATTTGCTTCCTCAGATCGTTCTTGATGCATGGAGTGAAGGTGCTATTCACTTCCATGATAGTGACTATTTCGCCCAACACAGCTTTAACTGCTCATTGATTAATCTCGATGATATGTTAAAAAATGGTACTGTTATCACAGGAACACTCATTGAGACTCCTCATAGTTTCTCTACTGCATGTAATATTACTACTCAGATTATTGCTCAAGTAGCATCCAATCAGTATGGTGGACAGAGTATTTCTTTGACGCATCTTGCACCTTTTGTTGATGTAAGTAGAAAGAAAATCCGTAAAGAAGTAATTGCAGAGCATGAAGAAATTGGTGAAAAAATTTCCGATGAAGAAATTGAAAAGATTACTGAGATGCGTCTGAAAAAAGAAGTTCAACGTGGTGTTCAGACTATTCAATATCAAGTTGTCACTCTTCTTACAACCAATGGTCAAGCTCCTTTCATTACAGTATTCATGTATCTGAATGAAGCTAGAAATGAGCAAGAGAAAAAAGATCTTGCAATGATCATTGAAGAGACCCTGAAGCAGCGTTATCAAGGTGTCAAGAATGAATGTGGCGTTTGGGTTACTCCTGCATTCCCTAAACTGGTTTATGTATTGGAAGAAGATAATATTACAGAGGATTCTCCTTACTGGTATCTAACTGAGCTTGCTGCTAAGTGTACAGCTAAGAGAATGGTTCCTGATTATCTGTCCGAAAAGAAGATGCTTGAGTTGAAAGGCGATGTATATCCTCCGATGGGATGCAGATCTTTCCTTACTTCTGATCGATTTACAAAAACTGGTGTTGGCAATATTGCTAATGCTGGTAATTATGAAGAAGGAAAGCATAAGTATTATGGCAGATTCAATCAGGGTGTTGTAACTATTAATCTTCCTTATATTGCAATGCTTTCTCATAAAAATAAAGAAGATTTCTGGAAGATCTTTGATAAGTATCTTGATATCTGCCACACTGCACTGAGATGCCGTCATGAAAGACTTCTTGGTACGCCTTCTGATGTTGCTCCTATTCTTTGGCAATATGGTGCTATTGCTAGATTGAAAAAGGGAGAAACCATTGATAAGCTTCTTTATGGTGGATACTCTACTATCTCTCTTGGATATGCAGGCCTTTATGAATGTACCGTTTATATGACTGGTAAATCTCATACAGATCCTGAAGGTGAACCTTTTGCTATCCAAGTTATGCAGCATATGAATGATAAAACTGCAGAATGGAAAAAAGCAGAAAATATTGATTATTCACTTTACGGAACTCCTATGGAGAGTACCACACAAACATTTGCAAAAGCTCTTAAAAAGTTTGAGTACACTCCTGAAGTGAATGATCACGGTTACATAACGAACAGCTATCATTGTGTAGTCAGAGAAAATATTGACGCTTTCCAAAAACTTACCTTTGAGAGTAAGTTCCAGGAAATGTCTCCGGGTGGTTTCAACAACTTTAACATGACCTCTTGTAGCCACCCTAAATTGTGTGAACAGTATTACAAAACTGGTGTACTTGCTTGCAAGTGCTAACGGTGGAAACACTTCTAGAAAAAGAAGTATAATACCGTGCCAAGCCTATAAATTAAATATCTATAGGAAGGTGTACAGACTATTACTTAAGGTGGATATTGTACCATCTGAAGTGCACAAGGTGTAAAGGAGTGTTTCGCTCCTTCGCTAAGATATAGTCGGAGGTTAAATAAAATGTATAAGTGCGATATTTGTGGACGTGAAATATTTAAAAAGATTAGAATGAAAGGCTATACTCTTTGTAGTAAGCACATGCATCAAATTCTTAAATATGGACATCCATTAGATAACAATCCTAGAACAGTTAATGATCTAAATGATTATGATATTTGTGGTGATATTGTATATTTTAATCTTTATGATCAAAACTGCATGTGGGTTGGAAATTTTATTATTGATCTTGCAGATATTGAATTAGTAAAGTATCATAAGTGGAGATATAGTCATAATCATATTGTGACTGGATCTGGAGTCGGTGGAATTAGAGAGCTTTCTCATATTATCTTAGGAATTCCTAAAGAACAAGATTCTATGATCGTTGTAGATCATATCAATGGAACTGGTGGAGATAATAGAAGATGCAATCTAAGAGTCTGTACACAAGCACAGAATATGTGTAATAAATATCATATGTCAAATAATCTTACAGGGCAAGGACTTATTGGCGTTGTGTATGATAGCGCTCGTAATAGATATGCTCCGGAAATCAGATTTGGATATCAAAGATTGCATCTTGGAAGATATCGAACTATTGAAGAAGCTGCTTATGTAAGATTAGTTGCTGAGAAATACTTATTCAAAGAATATGCAAATCAAGAACAAATCGCACGTAAAGAAGTAATGAGCGCTAATATTCCAGAAGAAAGAAAAAGAGAACTGGAAAATTACACCATTTCTAAAATACAACTTAATTTCGGCAATCAGTTATGTTGAAGTACCTGACATGAAGGATAATATTGAAGCTGTGCTCCAGTTGCTGAAGCATATTTATAATACTATCATTTATGCAGAGTTGAACACTAAGAGTGATTATTGCCAGTGCTGCGGATACGATGGAGAAATTGAAATTGTAAAGGATGATAAGGGAGAACTTATTTGGAAATGCCCTAATTGTGGTAACACTGATCAGAATAAGATGAATGTCGCAAGACGTACTTGTGGGTTAAATTACTGATAAATATGGCTCACACTAAATTGCTAAAATTGCGGGAACAATCCCATAATCCCAACTGACTACAACGTAATCAGAAATGATAAGCGTGATAGTGGCATGAGTTTTGAACTCAACAGCTTGAAATATAGTAGAGACCATAAGAACTAGTTGGAGTAGGATCAACCGAGTGTGCAAGTCACTCAGACGCAGCGAAATCTTCTATAGAAATATAGGGGAGACGTTCAACGACTATAATAGCAATAAGTCTAATAATATAAGGATTAGATGATAAGGTATAGTCTACTCCCGTACTTAAATATCGGGAAACCGAGGGTAGAAAGGATATTGGAACTCAATTCTGGAATCAGGGACGTACTGAAGAGATTAAGGATAGAGTTCTTCATCTGTAATTTTCAAAAGTTTTAATTTAAGAGGAGTGGAAATTTAATCCACTCCTCTTTTATTTATTTGGAGGTATTTGTATGAATTATTGTAAGATTAAACAATGTGATATTGCTGATGGATTGGGAGTTAGAGTATCTTTATTCGTTTCTGGCTGTACTAATCACTGCAAAGGATGTTTTCAACCTGAGACATGGGATTTCAATTATGGTTGGGAATTTGATAAGAACACTGAAGATACTGTAATTAGATCTCTTAAACAGAATTATGTAAATGGACTTACTTTATTAGGAGGAGATCCATTTGAACCTAAGAATCAATATCCATTATATCAGTTTCTTCTTAGAGTAAAGAAAGAAGTTCCTGATAAAGATATCTGGGCATATACAGGATTTAGATTTGAAGATATTCTTGATCCTACTGCATATCCTCATACTAGTTGTTCTGAAGAATATATGAATCTTATTGATGTTCTTGTAGATGGTCCTTATGAAGAAGAGTTACGTTCTCCTGCACTTAAGTTTAGAGGATCTTCTAATCAGAGAATTATTGATGTAAAGAAATCTATAGAGTCTAATCAAATCATTTTGGTACCGATTATTGATAGAAAATATAATCCTAGCCTTTAAAAATCTATTACTGAAGATACATCTATATACCATATAAAATAAATTTGGAGGTAAATATTATGGATTTCACTAGTGCTTTTGTTTCTATGCAGCAGGGTCATAAAGTAACTCGTACCACTTGGAAAGGTTATTGGTGCATTCTGAATGGCGAGATTATTATGGTTACCAAAGATGGTAAAGCTGTTAATCTTCGTGAATCCCCTGACATGATGTATACCATTTCTAATATGCTCTGTGACGACTGGGGTGTATGTGATGATAGAGTGGTATCTATGATGCCTGGAGAATCTGCTACTACAGCATCTAAGATTGATCCAAAGAATATTCGTAATGATGCTAAAGTAAATAAGCACGAAGAGCAAAAGAAGAAACCCGAATACACTTATAATATTAAGAAGCCTGATATTAATAATAATGATAAAGATGCTTCTAAGGATGAGACTAAGTCTACTTCATATTCTGCATCCACAAAGAATAAATACAATGCATGCTATAATGCAATTGTAGTAGATAATGAAGGTAAGGTTCACAAGATCACTCTGGACAATATTCCCGAGTTGAAACAGTTGGTCAAAGATGATGACACTCTTAAGAGACTTATTAATTGGCTGATGTAAAAATCTGAAAGAGAGAAAGAAGAGAATGGATTATGAAACCGGATAGAATTCATCCCGGTGATCAGTTTGGAATGCTGACCGTTTTGGGAAGAGATATGTTTGATTATATTAGACCTTATGATCAAGCACATATTCCTATGTATGTTTGTGAATGCAGTTGTGAAAACCATACTATCACATCAGTAAGGCAAGATAGATTATTGGCTCCTAATGGAACTAGATCTTGCGGATGCCAATCATTAATTTCTGGATATAAGCATGGGTACAATAATACTCGTTTATATGGAATTCTTGATGGTATGAAGAAAAGATGTTATAATATGGCAAGTGATATGGAAGATCATCATACATATAAAAATCATATTTATATTTGCCCCGAATGGATGGATCCTGAAAATGGAGTAAAGAATTTCTGTGAATGGGCACTTGCTAATGGATATAGAGATGATTTGACTATTGATAGAATTGATAATAATGGTCCTTATTCTCCTGATAATTGTAGATGGGTTCCTCCATATGTTCAATCTAACAATATGTCTACAAATGTATTCTATACCCATGATGGAATTACATTTACTAGGGCATGTTGGGAATATGCTCTTGGGATTCCTAGAGATTTTATTAGGACTAGAGATAATAAAGGGTATACATTTGATCAAATTGTTGAGGATGCAATTTCTAAACGTGGTATTAATGGAATTTATTTCTTAAATGAATATGGACTTCCATATAGACCACAGGATGATAACCCTTATGAAAATGAAGAATGAGAGGTATTAAAAATGGGATTACTTGCAGAGCGTTTTAGAGCTCAAATGGCAAAGACAAAAGACCCTAGAATGGAAGAAGCTGTAGCAGATGTTATGTATCCTACAGGTTTTTTGCCCTTTGATTTTCTTAATGGGTATAAGATTCATGTAAAATCTGATACTCAAGATTTCTGGTATAGTTCCGTCGGAATCGTCGACGGTTCTTCCATAATGATCCTTGGTCGCTCGGGAAGTGGTAAGACTACTATTGCACTTCAGATGGCTGCTAATATTATTAGACCTTTTCCTGAAGCTACTATCTTTTATGATGATATTGAGGGTGGATCTAATGATACTCGTAGAGAGCTTTTGACTCACTTTACTCCTGAAGAGTGTCAGCAAAGAATTATTTATAGAAATACTGCAGTATCTGCAGAAAACTTCTATAAGAGAATTGCTTCTATTTATGAGATTAAAATGAATAATAGAGCAGACTTTGAATACGATACGGGTAAGCTTGACTCTCAAGGAAATAAGATTTACAAGCTTATTCCTACTGTATATATTCTTGATTCTCTTGCTCTATTAACTCCTGAAAAGTTGACTGAAGAAGAAGAGCTTAGTGGACAGATGTCTACTACTGCTACTGCTAAGACTAATACTGCAGTATTTAAGAGAATTATTCCTAAGCTTAAGGCTGCTAATATTATTCTATTTACTATCAATCATATTAATGATAAGATTGAGATTAATGCTTTTACCCATTCTAAAGCGCAGATTAGTTTCCTTAAGCAAGGTGAAACTCTTCCTGGAGGTAAAGCTGCTCTTTATCTTGCGAATAATATGATTCGTGTAGATGATGGTGCTAAGTTGAAAGAAACTGATGGCCTTGGAATTAATGGTAAGATTGTTGATTTTGAGATCATTAAGTCTCGTACCAATGCTGCTGGTAGATCTGTTCCTATGGTATTTGATTTTACCAATGGTTTTGATGACATTCTTTCATTGTTTATGTTCCTAAAGTCCACTGGTGCTATTATTACTGGTGCTACTTGCTATCTTCGTGGACATGAAGATATGAAGTTTAGGCAGAGAGATTTTAAGAATAAACTGTTTAATGATCCTGAATTTGCTAAAGCATTTAATGAAGTTGCTAGAGCAGAATTGGAAACTCTATTGGGGAATCCTGAGGTTGAGGAGCAGAAAAACATTACTCAACCTAATCAGAATATCATTAATAGTATTCTTGGAATGTAATAGGAGAATAGATAAATGAAAGAAATTCTTAATAATAATACACTTAGTGTAATGATCTTTCTATACTGTGTATTATTTATCGGAGCAATATTATGTATCGTTAGAGATAATATTGTAAATGATAAAAAAGGTTTAAATCCTCAGATTGCAATGATTGTATCATTTGGAGTATTTTCAATCGGTGTATTGACTGTTGTCTGCAGATGTATTTATTTATTCTCTTCTTTCATCATTACTAAGATTCTTACCAAAATGATTCGTAGTGATATGCTTTGGACAATTGTTGGAGCTATTGTAATTGGTGTAGCAACAACAATTTACTGGCTTATTAAAATCGATGATCTTTCTGATAATAATCCTGATGAAGAAAGTGATCAGACTTATGAATCAGATAAGAATGATGAGATTGAACCACATGAAGAAGCATCCGTAGAAACTGTTGACTCTGTACCTGAAGAGCATACTAATATTTAAAGCAAAAACTGGTCTAGAGAGAAATCTCTAGACCTTTTATTTTTAAAAATGAAATTATTAAGATATTATAATAGTGATAGAAAGGAGAAAATGGTTTATAATTATTGGTTCAACTTCGAAATATAGACAAGAAGAGAAAGGAGAAACATAAATGAATGCAGCAATCCAAAATGTTCTTAATGGATTAAGAAATGGAAATATGTCTATTGCATATGAGTATAAGGAATATTTAAATGACGTAGCTATGACTCTTTATAATAAACCTCAACTCAGTGCAGAAGATATTGATGATCTTAAAGGTATTATTACTATTTGTAATATTACCTATAATGATACTGATAAAGAGTTGCTTCCTATTGAAGATGGATTTTATGATTTGCTTCTTGAGAAGTATAAAACATATGATCCAAACTTTCAAGTTGGTGCAGAAGTAATTAATTTTAAAGCATCTACCGGAACTAATAAAGTGTTTGTAGAGCAGCAAATGACTCAAGCAATATCTTTTATAGATCCAGTTGATGAAAATGATTGTTTCTTTAAAGATGATCTTCTGATTCCATATAATCAGTATATTGATCATAGAGATTTTGAAAACGTATCCAATCCAGTAACTGCAGAAATGATATCTAAAAGGTATCATGATACTCAGCATAATCATCCTGAACTTGTTGGCACTCTTGATAAATGCAAATTTGTATTAGATAAAGATGCTGCTGAAAGAGGAGTTCTTGATGATTCTAATGTAAAAACTGTGGAAAGAGATTTCTTTCAAGATCACTTGAAGAGAGGAATCATTCGGCCAAATGAGAAATTTGATATTATACTTGAATTAAAGTATGATGGAATTTCTGTAGAAGCTGATTGCACGGATGAAGTTGTTTCTGCAAGATCTCGTGGTGATACTGGTGTTGGACGAGCATCTGATTTGACTCCTATTCTTAAGGGATATAAATTCCCTCATAGAAAAAAAGATGCTCCTATGGTTGGAGTTAAATTTGAAGCAATCATTACTCAGTACGATCTGCCTTATTTCAATGCGGCTAAAGGATATGAATATAAGAATTGTAGATCTGCTATTGTTGGATTGTTTGCTTCTGGAGATGCTTGGAAGTATAGAGATTTCATTACTCTAGTTCCTCTAGCAGTAGAGCAAAAAGTCTATCATGATGTATGTCATTCCGATAGACTTGAGGAGATTTATTTCTTAAATCATGACTTTGTGTCTAAAGGGTGTCCACTTAGATTCTCTATGGGATCTGGCAATTATATTGAGAATCTTGTTTGGATTAATATCTTTACAAAGAATGCTGAAATGTTGAGAAATCAAATTCCCTTCATGTATGATGGTATTGTAGTCTCTTATAGAGATGAAAATATTCGTCAGAAACTTGGAAGAGAAAATTATATCAATAAATATAGCATTGCTGTTAAGTTTAATCCTCTCAAGAAACAAACTATTTTTAGAGGATACTCTTATACTGTTGGTCAGGATGGAAGTATTACTCCTATGATCCATTATGATCCTGTGGAGTTCTATGGAACTATTCATCCTAAATCTTCTGGACAATCTCTTGCTAGGTTTAATGAGCTTAAACTTCATAAAGGTGATATGCTTGATGTTGAGTATGTCAATGATGTAATGCCTTATGTATCTAAGCCATTGAATGATTGGAATATGGATAATGAGAAAGTTTCTCCTCTTGAAGTATTCCCTTCTACTTGCCCTGTATGCGGTTCTCCTGTACAGATTTCTGATTCTGGTAGATCTGCAAGATGTTTAAATCCTGATTGTGGAGGAAGACAACTTGCACGAATGGTTAATATGTGTGCTAAACTTGGTCTTATTGGATTTGGCGAAGCAACTATCAATCAGATCGGATGCTACCATCTTAAAGAGATGATGGAATTAGTTACTGGTCCTAATTGGAATGAAGAACTTCAGAAGAGAGGATTTGGTCCTATTGAATGTACTAATATTCATGGACAGTGTATGAATCTTCTTACTCAACCTTTGTTGGATTCTGTACTTCTTGGAGCAATTGGGTTTACTGGTATTTCTACTAAGACTTGGGAGTTGATACTTCCTGAATTGAATTATTTTAAGATCAGAGATATGTTTGGTATGCTAGATCCTTCTAAGTATTATTATAAGAGAGTCATCGAGCATATGGCAAGCATTAAAGGAATTGGTCCTACTACTGCTGATACTATTGGAAGAGAATGGGACTATTTCAAGGATGATCTTGAATATATGTTTGCTAATGGTAATATCCAGAAATATCAGAGAAGAGAAGGAAGAAAAATTAGATTTACAGGATTTAGAGATAAAGAACTGGAAGTCTATTTGAATTCTCTTGGGTTCGATGCAGATCAAGATGCTGCAGTTAATAAAGATTGTTATGCTCTACTAGTCCCTAGTGAGAATACCAATACTTCTAAGACTAGAAAAGCAGAACATTTTGGTGTTATGATCGTTACAAAGGATGACTTTGTAAATAATCTTAATAAGTATATGGAAAAGGAGTAAATATTATGGAAGAAAAGTCTTATAAGTTTATCGAGCCTGGTTCTATTAAATTCAGTGAAATGCGTAAGTTTGCTGAACTTAGCTACAATATCAATGAGCTTAAGGAATGCCTTAAGTCTGAAGGGGTAGATCTAAGAGTAAGCGAACTGGTTAGAGTTATTGAAGCAGTACTTTGTGATTCTGGCCTTGCATTTAGTGAAGATGGTCAGCCAAAATATCTGAATTGCACTCTTGGATATATCAGCATTGTAAGTCCTTTTGAGATGATTGAGGAAGACAATACTGAAGAGCAGACTAATCTTCTTCATCGGCTCACTGAGTATTATATTGATCTAGCTCAGCATTGTGGCGATGAGCCTTTCAATGTAGAAACTATCATATCTAATATCGGAATTATCTATAAAGAGGTATGCATTTTCATTAATGACCTCTTTGAGTATATTCATAATGAATATGCTAGAGATATTATTGAGCATAGATATAATAGTCTTACCCATCACTATTTTATGTTTGCTGATGACAATAACAGCAAGAATAGTGATTACTTCATCGAGTTCGATATGTTTGTAGACAGTGTTATTGAAAAGCCTGTACTGCATATTACCGGTACTTGCTTTAGTGGTGAAGTTCCTAAGTCTTCTCCTGTAATGATCATTGATTCTTTCAGTGATGAAGACAAGAATAAGCTAATGGCAAGATACTACAATACTGTAGAACTTGGTGCTGATGCTGCTGAGCCTGAACATGTAGAAGCAGAAGTCGTTTCTGAATAATTAAAAATTGGTCTAGAGAGAAATCTCTAGACCTTTTTATTTAAAACCTAAAATCAGAAACAGCAAGATATTATAATAATGATCCACTAGTGGATATATTATATTCTGGAGGTATAAAATGAAAAAATATGATGTTTATGGTCCATAGATTATGTAAATTTTTATGCATATCGGAACTATAAATTACAGCATGGAAACATACTGGAGTACAATTTTCAATCAAAAAAGGAGATAAACTACTATGGAAAAGAAATTTAAGGAAACCCGTATCAGCGAAGAATATTCTAAGGCTCTGGCAAACCAGCATCTTCTGATTGGACCTACTCATATCTATAAGATTGCAACTGTTTTGTTCCATGGTGCAAGTATGTGCCTGTCTGCAATGAAGAATACTTCCGTTGGCAAGGCTCTTATCTTCCGTGCTGTTGATGGTAGATTCCTGGCAGGTGCTAAGGTACAGTATATTGCAAATGTCGATGATCCTAACAATCCAGCCGCAGGTCGTTGGGATTATACCTGGACCGCATATGAAGAAGATCTGAAGGATTGCGATACTGTCGATGTTGCAAACAATGCAATGATCGCTCCTTACTTCACCGCTGCTGGTATTTCTCTGTACAACATGAAGTTTGCAGATAGCGATACCTGCATCACTATGATGAATACTCTGGTTGAGTTCATCATCAACTGGCTGAAGGAGAATGTTACTGATACTGAGCCTGCTACTCTGGTTCTTGAGGGTGTCTTTAAGGGCGTAGCAGAAGTTGATCCTGATGGTTCTATCGATATTGGTATTATTCCTGATGGTGCTATGAAGGTCCTGATTAAGGACGATTCTGCAATTCAGGACGCAGCATAATCCATTATTCCTAAACATTGGTAGTATAATTTAAAATAAGACAGTGGGCTGGGGAAGAGATTCCCCAGCCTGCTATCTTATATTATTTTGATCGGAGATACCAAAATATGGAACTGAAGACGGCTACAATTGATGGAAAAATCATGGATGTTATACAAGAAGATAGATTTAGAAGCGAATATTTGACTTATACTAATCCCAGTTTAGCCTCTTCAACAGCTGTTGAAGTAAAAGATGAAAACGGTGTAGGATATATTCTTCCATTTAGAGGAAAGACTGATGAGCAACCTGGAATCTATCAAGATGGGTGTATATATTTTACTAAGTTTCCTACTCATGAAGAAGAATCTAAATATAGATCTGATAGTGTCAATTCTGTAGACTTTAGTGATGTTAATAATATCACTGACTTTCTAGATAGAAATAAACAGATCAGAGATATGGAAACAACTATTCTTACGGATAGTGATTCTGTCTTTACTCCTCCTATGAATCAAGATGATAGTCCTGAGATGAGAGCTTTTAAACAGGCTATTGCATCTAAGCATATGGATATAAACAAATATGCTCCTAGATTTGGAGACAATTATCTGAACGATAAGCGTATTCTCAAAACTAGTTCTATTACAATGAATAAACTAGTAGCTATGAGTGAAAGACTTGATATTGAAGTTGAGCTTACACTTCGTAATGCTAGTGACAATGTTCCTAATCCTATGGATAAGCCTATCACTGTAATTCTTACTGGAAACACTGATTCTGATTAAAGGAGGAGTATAGTTAAATGGATTTTTCACAATATTCAACCCAATATGGAAGTCTTCAAACTCCGCAAAACATTAATCCATATACAGCAAATGGTATGGATTCAATGATGCATGCTCCTACAGAAAATCCAAATGTTGATAAATTTCTTCATGATTTTAATGATAGTCATAGAGAGAGATTTAATGATTTTTGGTTTACCAGAAATGATGATGATATTATCGAAGGCATGAAACAGGTTATTCTGTCATGTGAGCGAGATAAATATTTCATCATTAAAGTTATTGGCTTTGAAGTGATTAAGGATTATGAAGAAATTCAGAAGATCCTTTATCACTACTATTCTATGAAGACTAAGAATGGTAAGAAAGTCAGTAATGAATATGATTATATCAATCTTAGAGATTCTGATGTAATGCTACTCAAGGTAAGATACTATATCAAGTTGAATATTCCTGAAAGTAAAATTAGATTGGATCCTAAGACTGGTGAACTGGAAAAGTCTGAAGGAGAACTGGAGGTACTTATTGCATTACCGATCTATGTCAATAAGTATTATTTCAGAATCCTTGGCAACTATTATAATCCTATTTTCCAAATTGTTGATGGTAGTACTTACAATAACTCCACATCTAATAGTCGTGTACAGAGTATCACTCTGAAGACTCAATTCATGCCTATTAAAGTATATAAGGAATTATATGATATTCCTGATATTGTGGATTGTAGCTATCATCGTTGTGTCTTGTTCACATCTTATGTCTTCAATAAGAAAACAGATACAATTAAATTCATTTTAGGAAGATATGGATTGCTGGGTGCTATGGAAATGCTGGAACTTGAAGGAATCTATGTGTCTCCTGCATCTTGTCCTCCTATGGATCCTGAGATCTTCTATAATTTCGAAGATCCTCATAAGAAGATTGTAGTATCTGTAGTAAAAGGATTGTTTGATAAAGACAATGTCACTCAATCTTTTGTGTATACAGTACTCAAGTCTGTGAAGAAACTCGAAAAGTATGATGATTTGTATGATCCGAGATATTGGAATAAAATCTTAGGTGCAGATTTCCAATCTGCTACTTTGGACAAAGGTATTCCTGTTCTTGATTCTTTGGAATCTATTTATGATCTACGTACTAAACAATCTATCAGACTTCCTAAAGAAGATAAAGAAGATTCTTATTGTATTCTTAGATGGATGATGAGAGAATTCTCTTTTCTAAAAGCTAGAGACAATATGGATATTTCTACAAAACATCCTAGAATGGCAGATGAGTATCTTCCTGCTATTTATGCAATGAAGATTTCTCGTGGCCTTTATAGAATTTCTGATAAAGGCAAAAATGTTACTTTTAAAGATGTAGTAAGAGTGCTTGATACACCTCCTAACTATATCTTGAAGAATATCAATGCTGCTAACCTTGTTGATTATGTAGATCTGGTTAATGATAACGATGCTGAACTTGCAATCTCTTATACCTATAAGGGTGTATCTGGTCTTGGTGATCAAGGTTCTGGTACTGCAGTTCCTATTGTTTATCGTTTCGTGCATCCTAGCCAGCTCGGTAGAGTTGATCTTGATGCTTCCTCTTCTTCTGATCCTGGTCTGTCTGGATTGATTTGCCCTATGGCTAAGATTAATAATGGATCGTTTACTGATTATAGTGAACCTAATGGATGGAAGAAATTCTATATCGAAACATTGTCGGAACTCAAGACTATGCATAATATGCAACAGGCTATCGATCTTAAGAAAAGATGTGGTCTGGAATATGATTATGTAAAAGAAGATATGGTTAGAGAAACTATTGAATCTTATCAGAGACTTATTCCTGCAATTATTGATATTGAAGGTAAGAAAGATTATACTCTTGGAGTTATTATGCCTGATACTACTGTTGTATCTGGTGATGACGATGGAGTCGGTGAAGTTTCAACTGGTGTAGAAACTCCTCCTTCTGATGACTAATAATTAATTTATAGACTTTAGAAGGAGGTCTTTTATTATGGGTGCTAATATCGAAAAAACCAAAGATACTTTTGTTTACTTTCTGTATTCTGAACAGCAGATTTCTGAAAGATCTGCTATTGAGAAAACAATGTCAAGAGTATTTTCTCCTGGTACTGTAATTATCAATGGTAGAAAGAAAATCTTTTCAGAAATTTCTAAGAAGTCATCTAATAGGTATCCTGATTGTAAAGTAGTTGCATCTGGATATAAGTCTCAGCTTGTTTATACGATGCCTAGTGCAAGATAATTCTAAAAGGAGGTTCATTCATGGCTCATACTTTTGAAGTTATATCGTCTGTCTGCGTTCAGCTTAATAGTTTATCCAAAGAGTATATGGGAAATAGTAAAGCCAGAACCATGTCTAAGATCATGGATTCTCTATGCATCTCTGTAGGAAGATCTATTTCTACCATCAATGATATTATCATTGATAAAGAAAAAGATGCTTATGTAGATAAAGGTATCTTTGCTAATAATGGAGATAAATTTCATCCTGTATATGTTCTTTCTATTAAGAATATTAAGAAACCTTTTATCGACACAATCACAACCACTGCAAGAACTAATGATAATAACTTAGTAGTTGGCACTGTTATTGGTGTTCCATATATGATCTTTGATGAAAATACGAGCTTTAATGATGTTTGCAAGATTATTAAAGATATGTATTTCCAGATTGTCGATATGGATCGTAACATGTCCTTTAATGCAAGTTTTGCATTAATTAATTTTAGCAGTGGAACTAGCAAAGTAAGAATTCCGACTTACGATCTTTCTATGATGCTAGCAACTGTCTGTTGTATGTATATCAATATTAAATCTTGGTTTGGTAACTCTGATGAACCTGATTTTAGAGTTCCTCCTAAAGATATGATTGATGCATTGGACACTAAGTTGTCTGATGATAAGATCAAAGGTTTGATTAATACTATCAACAGACATGCTTCTGGTGTTAACGATATCAGAGACTCTCTAGTTTCTGGTAGTATTGTCCGTGACTTCTTGTAATTAATATAAACGTATAGTGGATTTCATGTCTACTATACGTTTTATTTTTTTTTATTATGGAAAATAATTTAAAATCTACTTCTGGCATATCTGCATTCTTTAATGGATATAAGATGTGTGTTTCATATAATGATAATACATGTCCATATTGCGGGCAAAGAATTTTAAGATATGAAGATCAACCATTCTATGGAAACCATATTAAGATTAGATATATCTGTAGAAACTGTGGATTCATTTGCCCTGTAGGATATCCTAATCTTAAAGATGCAAAACCAGTATATGATTCTACTATAAATAATTTTATTGATAATTTTGGATCTACGATCCAGGATAGAATTAAAGATATTATAGTAGGAGGAATTGAAATTTAACAATATCACTTTATTATAAATGCATTGGGAGAATTTCAATAAAAATCTAAAAAGCAAAACATAGGGTTTCTTTGCTTGTTCTGCATTTTCATTGAGTTTGTGATTACGGTTTCATACTTCTCATAATATAAACCTCCTTTTATGAATAAAAATAATCAGTTCAGCTTATTTCTTATTCCTAAGGATTTGGACCTTTCTTTTCGTTTCAACCTCTCTTAAATCTTATCCACTATGTGGTCTTTTGATCTTTTTCTCGCAGTTTTCTTATTCATGATTTTTATACACGATAAGGATAAGTAATTCTTCTAATGCATTAACAGATGGGTAGAGGCGGTATCTCTACCCATCTATTTTATTTTTCAATTAGATATTATAATATTGAATAGATAGATATACTATCTATAATGGTCAAAAAAAAAGAAAGGAAAATTTATCGTGGAAAAAAGAACTAATAATATCGAAATTACGATTTATACTAATAGTCGTGATGTAAACGATTATGTGGCAACATATATCAATCAGCAACTAAGAGGCAATATTAATTGTATTAACAATGCTATTATTGTTAATACGGATAGTACAAATCAAAATACTAAGACGATTATCTATCTTTATCCTGATGATATGGATAAAAATAATATTCCTAATATTGCCATTGATTGGAATGGAATTGAAAGGATCAAGATTGCTAATCTTGATGGTGTTACTAAAAACAGAATTGCAAAAAGCATCGAAGAATATTGTTATCAATATCCTAATATTGGCAACTTTGATATGTTGATCAATGATCTTCATCCTAATCAACTCATCGTTGTTGGTAATGAACCTCATATCGTGTTTAATCTTCACGATTGGATTATTTCTAAAAATGTATAAAAAGAAAGGAAAAATGAAACAATGGCTGAAGCAAAAGAAATTAAGATTACTCTTTATACCGATGAGCGTGATGCCAATACCTATGTTGCAACATTCATTCATCAGCAGCTGAGGGGCAATCCTAATTATA
>ERZ779851.930-NODE-930-length-27949-cov-9.037284_pt1 | contig 27949 bp, 28 predicted proteins | sample MGYA00511094_ERZ779851 | MGnify/ENA primary metagenome ERZ779851 (study PRJEB29588, sample SAMEA2155512) | human gut metagenome | biome: human gut; feature: human-associated habitat; material: faeces | place: Denmark | collected 2008/2010 ...
TATGTCCGTCCGGCATCCGCCAGACGGCGCATCAGCGGTTTGACATCGTGTCCCGCCTTGCGGATCCCCGGTTTGCAATACTCCGCAAAAAACGAGTCCCACTCCGCATCCCCGAAAACGTCAAAGCGGAAAACGGTCCCGTCCACATACACGGAACGGGATTCCGCAGAAAAAACGGAATATTCCGCCTTGCGGCAGCGATCCAGCAGAGCAGACGCATCCGCCGGTTCCACCGGAACAGCGGAAAACGGGACCGGTTCCGGCTTCTCCGCTTTTCCCCCGGCGGACGCGCCCCGTCTTCTCGGCAGTTTCAGCGCCTCCAGTGCGGAATAAACGGTCTGCATCTCCTGACGGATCCGTTCGGGATCCCCGCCCGCACTCCGGATATTCTCCAAAACCGCGGCAAGAGCTTCCGCATATTTATTCTTGTATTTTTTGTTCAGCTCTTTCCATGGGACGCCGCGAAATGCCTCCATGACCGGACGGTCCAGCGGAAGAGAGCCCTGCAGCAGAAGCACGGCAAGGATGGGATAGCCGGAATATCCCTGCCATCTGGAGCCATTGTCATCGGACGTATAAATCCCGTCCTTCCATCTCACATGATAAGTTTTTGATCCGTCAGAGGAGACAACCTCCGCGGAAGAGTCTTTCATCGTGACCCGTCCATCGGCGATTGCGCCATAGGCTTCGGGTATTTTCTCGATCGGCGATACGATATGCGACAAGTCCATGAAGGTGGAGTTCGAGGGCATACCGACCTTTGCGCCTGAGATTTTTGCCGGCGTTGAGCGTATCGACACAATGAAGCGCAAGCAGTTTGAAAAGGGCATCATGCAGATAGCGCAGGAGGGCGCAATTCAGATATTCCACGAGCCTTACACCGGCGTTGAAGAGATCATAGTCGGCGTCGTCGGCATACTTCAGCTCGAAGTGCTTGAATACAGACTGAAAAACGAGTACGGCGTTGACGTTCGCCGCCGCAGCATGCCGTATGAGGTCGTGCGCTGGATAGATAACGAGGGCATAAACCCCAACGACCTCAATCTAACGAGCGACACGAAGTGGGTTCAGGATTTCCGCGGAAATAACCTGCTGCTGTTCACCTCCGAATGGTGCGTTAACTGGGCGCTCACCAAAAACCCCGGACTTGAGCTTAGGGAATTTAACAGAGACTAAAAAAGTTGCACCGCACGGGGGATAACCGTGCGGTGCGTTTGTATTTTGTGGCATATCGTTTCCGTTTGAGGGCGACGACAAGCCGGGAAAACAAACCGGATTTTTGTCAAAACGCTCATTTTTTATTCTTTTTATGCCATTATACCACATTTTTCCCATATGTTAAATGGTGATACTAAACAAATTTTAGCTGCATTTATTAGTGCACATTGACTTAAACTGACAAAAGTCGACCACATATCGGTTCTGACGCTCGTCAGCTTAAATGAGCTAAAATCATCCGAACAGGCTGACTCTTACAGTATATGTGACGGTCTTTCCGTCATAAGTGACGGTCGCTTCGCGGTTGCCGAGGCCGGTCATATCGCACTCGACCGTAAATTCGCTCGGGTCGGTTATGCGCTTTGCAGAGCCGTTATTGTAATACGCTCTGAGCACAAGGCCGGTCGTATCAAGCTCTTCGCCGACGGTGTACACGGTTTTGACGGGCATCTCTTCGATGCTCAGCTCCGTGACCTTGGGGCGCTCGACAATGACGGTGCACTGATCGTAAACCTCCATCTTGTCGCTGACATAGACCATGATCGTGGCCGAGCCTTCGCTTACGGCCTTGAGTGCGCCATCCTGCGAAACGGTGACAATGCTCGTATCGCTGCTTTTCCAGATATACTCCGGTTCTTTCTGCCCGGCGGACGGCTCGGGCATACAGCTGACCTTGAGCTGAGCCTCGTCATCGACCGTCATCGTGAGGCTCGGCGAGCTGAGAACGACGGATTTTACGTCAAGCTTCTCCGGCTCCGGAGTTGCCGTCGGCGTGGGAGAGGCGCTTGCCGTCGGCGTATCATCCTTGCCTCCGTCATTGTTGCCGGACAGTGCAAAAATGATCACCGCTGTTGCCATGGCCGCAAGGATGAGCACAAGCGCCAGTATATAGCCGAACATGGACTTTTTCGGCTTTTTCTCAGGCTCAGGCTGCTTGGGCGGGGTTTTTTTCGGCTGCGCAGCCTCGGGACGTGGCTGCTGCTTCGGCTTTGGCTGCGGTCGCGGCTCAGCCGGCGTTTCGGGTATGTATTCCGGGCGCGGATCGGCCTTGAAATCCTCACGCACGGTCATATCGTCGCTGCCGAACGAGGCCGGCACAGGCTCGGGCTCTACCCTTCCCGACGCTGCGAGCGAAAGAGCTTTTTTCAGCTCCGTCGGCCCTGCATAGCGGTCGGCAATTTTATAGCTGCACGCCGTCATAACGACCTTTTTTAGTGCAGCACTGCCGTTTTTCGGCTGCGGCAGGGTCTCGCCGCGGAAGCGGCGTATCTGCGCATCGGTAATCTGCTCGGGCGTCGGTACCTGCGGCGGCATCGGCAGAAACGGGCCGCGCCGATCGTTTAACAGCCAATAGAGCACCATACCAAGCGAGTATATATCCACACGGTCGTCATAGCCCTTGCCCTTGTAGACCTCGGGCGCCATATACGAATAAGTTCCGACCTTATCGGCCGAGGTGCGTATGGTGGAGGCCTTGGCCACGCCGAAGTCGCCGAGCTTAAACACGCCGTAGCGGCTGACGAAGATATTCTGCGGCTTAATGTCGCGGTGGATTATATTATTCTCGCGGCAAAGCTCGAGCGCCGAGCACATGTCGCTGCCGAGCTTAATAACGCTGTCGACCGTCATACCGTTTTCGCGGACATAATCCGGCAGAGACTGCAAAAGCTCCATGCGGATATAAATATCCCAGCCCATGTCGTTTTCGTGCGGAATGATCATCTGATCCTCACAGTTGACAACGTTCGGGTGGCCGCGCAGAGCGCCGAGCAGACGATACTCGTTGCTGATCTCCTCGACTTTTTCGCGGAGCTTTGCGCGCATGGCAAACTCGCTCATGCTCTCGAGCATCTCGTCATACTCTTTCTGCGAGCCCGGAACGCTTATGACCTTGAGCGCACAGTGAAAGTCGCCGCCGTATTCATCTTTTTTCTTCAGCTCGTATACCTTGCCGGAGCTGCCGCTGCCGATGCAGCGCACTATCTCCCAGCCGGGCAGCGAAGTTTGCAAATTTTCCATATCATGCATCCCTGATATTATAAATTAATCACATTTAAATATAATATATTCTCCGCACGTTGTCAAATTACTCTATTGATTTGAGCGCGCCGGCCATATCGATATTGTCTATCCTGCGGCGCATGATGGCGTTTACTATCATGGCGAACACAAAGGTTATGACGATAGAAACGGCAAAGCTCAAAAAGCTGATGTGCGGCTTGAAATACATCATATCGACCTTTATCGCATTCATGACAAAGGCGTGCAGCGCAACGCCGAGACCAAGGCCGAACACCGCTCCGGCTCCCGTAAGAATAAGATTTTCGCGGAAAACGTAGTGTGCCGCCTCATTTGGGTAAAAGCCCAGCACCTTGAGCGTAGCTATCTCGCGTATGCGCTCGGATATGTTGATATTAGTGAGGTTATATAGAACAATGAATGCCAAAAGCCCTGCGCAAAGGATTATCGCAGCAACAACGACAAGCAGGCCGTCCAACATGCTGCTCATGCGCTCTTTTATGTCGGTGCTGAGCGTGACTCCGCGCACGCCGTCCACGTCATGTGTGAGCGCTTCGGCGCAGCGGTTTACATCAGCCCCGTCGGGTGCGTTTGCAAGCGCGGACTTATACTCCGGCACTTCGCCGAGCTGCTCCTCACAGGTTTCAGGCGAGATGAAAACGAAGCTGTCGACATAGTTATCAAACAGGGCGCTGACCGTAACTGTAAGCTCCTTTTTTTCGGAGGTCGTCAGTTTTATCTCATCGCCGACTTCAATTCCGCCGAGTTGCCGGGCAAGGTTATAGTTAATTGCCGCTTCGTCCCTGCCGGGATAGTCGATGGGTTCTCCGTCATAGCTAAGGTCAATGTACTTGCAAAGCTTCTTGCCGTCGGTCACGGTGAGCGTTGCACTTTTTATGGCATCGCTGCCGGACACCTCCGCAAGGCCACGATAGAGAAACACTGCATCCTTTATATCGTCTCCTGCGTCACGGAAGAATATCTCCTGCTCTTCCTCATTCATGTCATACGCCATCGTGATCTCATAATCATAGAGGATTATATCATCATACTGCCGCGTCACGACATTCTGGATAGTATCGTTAAGTCCGAGCGCCGTAAGCACAAGCGCGGTGCAGCCGCCGATGCCCAGAAGCATCATGAATATGCGCTTTTTATAGCGCATGATGTTGCGCGCCGAGACTTTCTGCATGAAGCTCATATCGTTCCACACTACCGGGATACGCTCGAGCAAAATGCGTTTTCCGGCCTCGGGCGCTTTCGGGCGGATGAGCTCCGCCGGAGCACATTTGAGTTCCTTGGCGCAGCAATACCATGTAACAAGCAGCGTGACTGCAAGGTTTGCTGCCGTTATCCCGGCTGCCAACGGCCAATCCATTATAAACGTAAGTCCGGAGAGATTGTATATAAGTCCATAGCCAAACCACACAACAGCCGGAAAGGCAAAGCTTCCGGCCGCAATGCCGAAAATGCATCCGAACACGGTGGCACTGCCGGAATAGAACATATACTTCCCAATTATTGCGCCCGAAGAATAGCCCAGCGCCTTCATAATGCCTATCTGCGTGCGCTGATCGGCGATCATTCTCGTCATCGTTGTAAGGCACACAAGCGCCGCAACAAGAAAGAAAAACACAGGGAACACGGACGCCACGCTCTGGACAACGTTTGTGTCGCTTTCAAAGCAGACATATCCCGCGTTTGTATCGCGGTCGAGCACATACGTATCGGCGTGGTTGATATTTTTTATCTGCTTTTCGGCAGAATCAAGCTCTGCTGCGCCCTTATCAAGCTCTGCCTTTGCCGCATCAAGCTGAGCCTTGCCGGAGGCAAGCTCCTTTTCAGCCTCGGCAAAGCCTCGTTCGGCCTCCGCCTTGCCCTGCTCATACTGCTTTTTTGCCGCCTCAAGCTGTGCGCCGCCGCTGCTTATCATCTCGCGCGCAGCATCAAGCTCCGCCTGCCCGGACTCTATCTGGGCATAGCCTGCGTCAAGCTGAGCCTTTGCATCCTCAAGCTGCTTGCGATACGGCTCAAGCTCGGCATCGACCTCGGCGCGCTTTTGACGGTGGACCTCAAGGCGCTCGTTATAGCGCTCGATATCCGCATTATCACGGCTGATACGGTCGTTTGCAGTTTTGATCTTCCACTCTATGAGCCTTGCCTTTAAGATATCACCGTTTGCCTGAGCTTCGGCAAGCTGCGCATTGAGGCTTTCGATCTCGGCATTCTGCGCAGCAATATCGTTCTGTTTATCGATTATGCGGTTTTCGTAATAAGCTATCTGCTCATCCACCGCGCCGTAGGCGAGCTTTGCCTTGGCATTGAACTGTTTCAGGCCTCTCTCGTATTCGGCCTGCCCCTTGTCAAGCTCCGCCTTTGCCGCGTCAAGCTCTGCCTGCTTTTGATCAATAACGGATGAATCACCCATCATCCTTTCTGCGTTCTCGATCTCCTTGCGTGCCTGTTCAAGCTGAGCCTCGGTATCGCTCTTTTTCTGCACATACTCTGCGTAGCCGGCATCATACTCAGCCTTGGCTGCATCGTACTGCGTCTTTCCGTCCTCATACTGTTTTTTTCCATCGTCAAGCTGAGACATTGCGTCATCAATGATGGCATCACGCCTTATAACCGCGCGCTCGGACATGAATTTTTCAAGCCCGTCAACATATTTTCGCGTGCTTTGCTCGTACTCATCGGAATAAACATATCCTTCGGAATCGACGCAAACATAGATATCCGTATAATAATCCGTCGAAAAACCGTCCATCGGAATATAGATGTAACCCTTAACGCTGCCGTTTCCGAGCGTGCTGGAGCCGCGCTCCATATTTATATACAAAACGCTGTAGGCAAGTCCGACGATAGTATATTCGTCATACGCAAAGGTATCAAAGGTCTGCTCGCTGTTATCCTTCGAAAGCTTTATCGTACTTCCGATATCGTCTTTTGAATACATATCAGGGTCGGCGAGACACTCGTTTGCCTTTTCCGGCATACGGCCTGCCTTCAGCTTAATTTGGTTCACATTTTCGGGTATGCTCTGCGCCATCATGATGAGGTTATCCTCATCGGCGGTGTTAAACAGAAAATCCGCACCCACAGCTCCCTCGGCAAGCTTCACCCCGTCAAGCTTTTTGACTTCGGCAAGGTCATCATCCGTCAGGCCGAGCGTTGAGACAAGTCGGAAATCATAAAAATTCGTCTTATTAGTGTAATTATTATACGTTTCGAGAAAATCCGGGCGCGACAGGCGCAGACCGACAAACAGACCTGCCCCCAACGCTATTATCGCGAATATCGCAAGATAGCGTCCGAGGCTGCTGCGGATCTCTCGTTTTGTGAGTTTGATGATGGATCTGTTCATTGCTTTACCACTCTATGTCTTCGATGGGTATCGGGTGCTCGTTTCGGCTGACGTCGGTGACAACACCGCTCTTTACCGAAACTACTCTGTCCGCCATTGCAGTGAGCGCCTGATTGTGGGTTATGATAACCACTGTCATGCCGTTTTTCCGGCTGCAATCCTGCAAAAGCTGGAGCACTGCCTTGCCCGTGTTATAGTCAAGCGCTCCTGTCGGCTCGTCGCAGAGCATGAGCTTCGGATTTTTTGCCAGCGCACGCGCTATCGCAACGCGCTGCTGCTCGCCGCCGGAAAGCTGCGCCGGGAAATTCTGCGCCCTGTCGTGCAGACCGACAAGGTCGATGACCTCCGCAGCGTCCATCGGGTTTTTGCATATCTGTGCGGCAAGCTCAACGTTTTCAATGGCCGTGAGGTTCTGAACAAGGTTATAAAACTGGAACACAAAGCCCACATCATAACGGCGATAGGTCGTAAGCTCGTTTGCGTTATACGAGGATATTTCTTTCCCGTCGAGCACAATGCGGCCGGATGTAAGGCTGTCCATACCGCCGAGAATATTCAGAAGCGTGGTTTTTCCTGCACCGGATGCGCCGACAATAACGCATATTTCGCCCTTTTCGATCTCAAAAGTCGCATCCTTGAGTGCTTCGATGCTCACCTCGCCCATGTGATATGTCTTTTTAACTTTTTCAAATTCAACGTACGCCATAGCCTACCTACCTTAAATATATTTATTAGATATATTATACTAAACGTCTATACTCTTTGCAATAAAAAACCGTGGTCTCCCACGGTTTTTTAACATATTATTCAACGATTTTATATAAGACTGAGCACCTTGCATGCCTGCTCGCGCGTTGCAAACGATTTCGGATAATAGCTGAAGCTTCCGTCGGCGTTCTGCTTTCCGCATATTATGCCTGCGCGCTGGAGCGCCGTGACATAATCGACTGCGTACTTTGATATCTGCGCACTGTCGGCAAAGGCAGCGGCCGGTGCATCGTCGGACAGCTTTATGCCGGCATAGTCGGCATAGCGGCAGATTATGGCCGCCATCTGCTCGCGAGTTATGTTGTCATTCGGCTTGAAGGTTGCCGAATCAATGCCGAGTACGATGCCGTTATTTGCAGCCCACTCGACATACGGCGCGAAAACGCTCTTATCGCTGACATCGGTGAAGCGACACTTTCCGTAAGCGCTCGTGTCCACTCCGTCGAGACAGGCGAGCATTTTCACGAACTCTGCGCGCGTTACGTTGCCGGTCGGATCAAATATGCTGTCCGAGCGGCCGTTTACAACGCCGAGCTGATACATCTTGAGGATGTAATCATACGACCAGCGATCCTTCGCAACATCAGTGAATGACATCGTCTTGCCGATAGGTTCTTCGGCCGGAGTGCTGCTGCCATAGGTACTCGTAACCCTGCTTATAAGCTCCATGTACAGATGCCGGGTATTTGAAACGGTGTTTGAAAGAATGCCGCCGATGATGCTAAGATGATCGTACGGCTGAGTCGGGAAGACATTCCATATACCCTTCGCATAGCTTTCCTTGTTGTATCCGTCGCAGACAACAAAGCCCCGGCTTCCGTCGGACTTTTCGCACTTGAGCTTGCTGTTTACAGGATACAGGCCGGACACGACGTTTACCATGCCGTCGTTAGGCAGCCACGTTCTGTCGATATAAACGCCGCCGGCAGTATATTTGTCATAATACTTACCAATCATCGCAGCAAAGGGCTTAAGCAGCGCAAACACGGATGAGTCGGGCACTTCGTTTCCGCTCACGCTGCTCGGGTGCGTTGCGTCGCCGCAGACGGAGAAGTAATAAACATTGTTCTGCATCTCTATCCCGTCGTTTATCTTCAGCGCATTGTCTATGGTGAGGTCGTATATTGCATTGTCATTATGACTCATGAAGTTGCTGCTGTTGAGGACTCGGATGAGATACTGCATATCAGTCTCGCCGTCCTTGCGGTAGATCCCGAAATGCTCAAGCTGGAGATCGTACACACCCTTAAGCTTGGTAAGGCCGAGAGCTGCGCCGAAATTATAGATGGCATCGGTTACCACCTTGGTCGAAACATCGCAGGTTTCGATAAACGTGGTTCCGTTGTGCGGCGCAGCAACCGCCGTGAGCGAATACACCCAGTCGCCCTTGCCGCCCTGAAACAGCGGCGATACCTTGGTGCCTGCCGCCTTTGCGGCCGCGACCTCTTCCGCGCTGCCGTTTGCAAGCAGCTCGAGGAACAGTCGCGTCGTCGCGCCGCCGAAGCTGTGTCCGATAAGATTGATTTTCTTCTGCGCGCTCCAGCCCTCAAAAAGCGGCTTTTCGTAGGTTATGCCGTAGCGATCGTGACCCTTGGCCGCCGAGTGCGCAGCGCCGTAGTCAACCGTTCCGCCGACAAGCTGCGCATAAAGCTCGCACGCTCTGTCCCATGCTCCGGAGAGCGGTCCGACCTGAGCGGCATAGCTCTCGTAGCCCTTTGAGTTCAGGTACTTCATGAGATTGCCCGTTGTCATGCCCCAATACGGCATGATCGGATCGAGCATCGATCTTTCGCCCCAGCCCATAAGGCCGTGGACAAAAACGAACGGATAGTCGTCCTCCGGGTTCCCCTCGGCCGATGCCGCTGCCGGCAACAGGCTGCAAAGCAGCAGCACCGCAAGCAGCAGACTCAGAAGCTTTTTTGACTTTTTCATTTTTCTCCCCCTTGTAAATTATTTTCCCGTTAAGTATACAAAAAGTCTATTCTTATATTATCATATTATGAGTTGCCGGTCAACTGTTTGCCTGCATTTTCGGCGGCATTGTATTTTTGCTTGCATATTCTCTCCCGTTGGTGTAAAATAATCTCCGCACCACGATAATTGCGGATGTCGTCTAATGGCAGGGCCCCAGCTTCCCAAGCTGGCGACGCGGGTTCGATTCCCGTCATCCGCTCCAAACATAGCAAAATCCCGAAGTCGTTTAAACTTCGGGATTTTCTTTGTTTATCAATGGTTTGCGGCGTTTTTGTGCCGTATATTTTCTAACTTTATCGTTTGGATTTTCGCGCAAAAACACATTGTTTAACGCGCAATTTTACGACAATTTTACGACAACTCAGGTCTACTGCTTTCTTTTAGTCGGGAAAATGGGTGCACTTGTATTTAGTTTGAAACAACTTGGCGTAATCAAGTAGCTTTATTTTTCTTATGATGCTTTTTCAGCCCTCGGCAGGTGCGCCGAGGGCTGTTGTTCTCCTAGCCTTAGCCGGGTCTGTCGTGTGGCACAGCCCCCACAGCGCGCGCAGAGTGGACGGTCTGCCGCTGTAGTTTGCCGCGTTGTAGGGCTGGATAAGCTTCCACACCTGACCCTCGTCAGCTACCGGCGTTCCCACAGGACATGCGCTGTAGTCCTTCGTCGCGTCGAAGTCCGGCACTTTGCTTTCCTCCGCGATTATCGCCGTGCCGTCCATCGTGCTTGCGCGTCCGCGCAGATTGAGCGCATCGTCCGCGCCTTTTTCCTTCATTTTTTCGATTGCTTCATCCTTAGTCATATGCTGTTGACCCCCTCTCTGTAGGCTGCGTCGAGTGCCGCCGGAGTTATTTCAGATGTGGGTATAACTTTCTTTGAGGTCGGCAAGAACCAGTAGTAGTACTCACCATCTTCTACGAACGTTCTCATTGGCGTATTCACACTGTAAATGCAGGTGTAATCACCTGATTCAAAGCTGATTAAACTGCCAAACGCTGTAGGCTCGGAAGTCTTTACTATTAAAAGCAGATGCCAAGTATTATTTATCTGTATGTAGCTTTCCGCATAGGTCATGGGTACTACCTCCTTACGTATGGAATGTGTATCTTCCAGATGCGTCAGGGACGCTGTTAAACAGTGTGTTGAAGTTTAACACGCTTAACGGTCTTACGGCGTGAGCGTTCATAACGGAAGATCTCGCAGCACCTTAGGTCTCAGGGTGTCGATCCTGATAAGCTCATCAAGAAAGGTTATTAAGTCAAACCGGTTCATCGGCGTTCGCTTGACCGGAGCAGCATCGGCGTATCTCAGCTTTATCCATGGTTCTGTCTGCCCGTCCCGGTTTTGGTTGATGATCCATTCAATCTTTCGGTTCATCCCGCTCACCTCCTTTTCTCTTGCGTCGGTTTGGTGTTTGTGTTATTCTTTGCCTGAGCTGTCCGAAGTTGCTGCTCCGAACAGCTCTACAACGCTGCTGTCAACAGTTGCCGGGTACCACCCGAAGAGTCACAGGAAAGGAGGAACGTTTGTGAATATCGATACTGAAGAGTTGCGCCGGGCTGTTTATGAATTTCAGTTTTACAGCAGACCAAGCAGCGCAACAGGTAGTGACCCTGCAACGGTTAAGGATATAAATAATGTCATTAACAATGTTGCTAAGCTATTGAATACTTTTATTCAGGAGCTTGAACAGGCCGAGTGATTTTGCGAGAGGCCATCAGTTGCCGCTGGTGGTCTCTTCCTCTATCACCAAGACGCCGAGGTCTCTCAGCTCTTGATAGCAATCGTTTATTGTTTCCTGTGCCGCTGTCAGACGGTCGAGGATTTCTTTTACCTTCCCTTCGGGGACAACGATGCGAATTCCGTAGCTGTTCATCCCGCTCACCTCCTTTCATTGCCTCGTTGTGTTGGCTTATTGCTTGGCTATATACTATCATTGCTTAGCTACTTTGTCAACACATTTTTATTGCTGGGCAATAAATTTTCTTGACTTTTTCTAACGCGTGGTTATAATGGTCTCAAGGAGGTGATTTGATGAGTGAACTCAATGAACGCATTTCAAACGTTGTCGCAATGTCTGGCAATACAAAAACTAAGTTTGCTGAAAAGATAAACATATCTCAGCCGTACCTTAGTCAACTCTGCTCAGGAGCAAAGCTGCCCAGTGACCGCACGATTGCCGACATCTGCCGGGAGTTTGGCGTCAGTGAAACATGGCTGCGCACGGGCGTCGGCGAGCCGTATGAGGTCAGGACGCGCGAGGAGGAAATGGGCGATCTGCTCGGCTCGCTTATGAAGGACAGCCCCGAAAGCTTCCGCTCAAGGCTTATAACCGCCCTGCTGCGCTTCGACCCCGACGGCAGCGAATGGCAGGTGCTTGAGAATATCTATAACAGCGTCGCCGCCGAAGCCGATGAAAAAGAGACCGACCAGTGAATGGTCAGTCTCTTTGTTTGTCTGGTTGTTAATATTAAACTGCAAAAAATTGCGCAAATGTGTTGATTTTCAGCATTCAGTGGCATATAATAAAAATGCAAGCAGCAATGCTTGCGCAATGACTAAGAACTTTATGTTCCTCGTCTTGCCCCAAAGAGGAAAACCCTTGCCTTAAGTAGGGACTGAAAAAAGCGGATAACCTGAGCCGAAAGTCAGGACTGAAAAAAGCGGTGAGCCCTTACCGTAAGTAGGGAGCGAAAAAGGCGAGATAGGCTTTCCTGTCTCGCCGATTTCATAACTGGAGAAGATATGAATGCACTAAGGATCTACAGAGTTACCGACCATTATATTGCGTTTTTACATAGTCGTGATTCTCGTGTTCAGTTTAACAAGCAAACTTCGCGGCCATATGTCGGCGTTGTTCTCCATGTGGGGGAATTTAAGTACTTTGTACCTATGGAGTCGCCGAAGCCGCACCATAAGAAAATCAAACCTGGCACTCATATTTTGAAGATGGACGATGGTCGTTTGGGGTTGCTGGGATTTAACAATATGATTCCTGTGCGCGATGATGTTCTGATAACCTTTGATATAGCTGAAGAACCGGATGCAGACTATTCAGCCCTGTTGCAAAAACAAGCATACTTTTGCAATCGAAACAAAAGCGAAATTTTCGGCAAAGCAGCACGGACATACTATGATGTTGTCAACGGAAAAAACAAATTTCTTGCGTCAATCAGCTGCGACTTTAAAAAACTCGAAAAGGCCTGCAAGCAATTTGATTTGAACCGCTGACGGGTAAATCTATTACGAATAACTATAGCACTGTACAGGAAGGAGATGATACTATGTCGGCAACGGCTCAGAACTATGTTTATCGTGTAAAAATCACAGATGAAAAAGCCATGCAGGATAAGCCTTCTATTTCACGCGAAGAATTAGAAAGAATCAAGCGCGAAGTCGCACAGTATCTTGTACGGCCTGGTGAACGAAAGAATTGAATTTAACTCTTTATCAACTCCGTATGCGGAATAGCGCATATTGCGGTTGCATTATTTCGAGCATTGTTATACAATGATTTCATGATAAAGGCTCCACCGCGCCTCTCTTCGATGCGTACCATGGTGGGGTCGTTTTTTTCGGCACTGAAAAAGGGCGGCAGAAATGCCGCCCTTTTGTCTTTCTCTGATCATCTGCTTGTGATATGCAATTCGTTTTTGAGTGCCGCTTGCAGAACGGCGGAAAAATTCACGCCGGCCCGCTCCGCTTCAAAGTTAAGCCACGACGGAATTGTGCAGTTCTTCTTCACAACTCGCATATCGTTCTTCCTGCGATACTCCGCGAAATCAACGTCAACCAGCGAAACGATCGCGCCGTCCGGCGCTTCGGCTTGTGCGTTTGCAATGCTCGACGCTTCCGGCAGCACTTCGCCGTCGTCCTGCATATCAATTCCCATAAGCCCGATCGCGTCGCGCGCCATCTCGATCGCGTCCGGAATGTCCTTGCCCTGCGTATTGATATTAAAATCGGGGACAAATACCACGATGAACTCTTTTCCTTGCGTCATAATGATAGGATATGCGTTTTTCATTTTGATTACCTCCTTGAAATGCGCTGATATATTCGATTGTCACCAAGGGCGGTGGGCTTATTTCAGCCCGCGCCGCTTGATGATGGCTTTTGCTAACTCTTCGTCGGTTTCTCTGTGCCTTACGACGCTTTCCCTTTGTCCGTCTTTTACGTATATGTCGTGGTTTGCGCCGTGCCGTTTGAACTTCCAGCCGTTTCGCTCTAAAAGCTCGATAAGGTCTTTTGTTTTCATCGGCTGCCCTCCTTACAGTTATTATTATACGCATTGAATGCGTATTTATCAATAGGTTTCAGCAAAATTTATGCGTATTTTATACGCACGCATAGTGAAGCGGCGACGGGCTCACCCCATAGGCGTCGCTTAGCTATGCCATGCGCAGCAGCAGATGATACACAAAGCGCAGATCTTTTACCGGCTTTTCTTTGAGCATGCAGATTATTTCCGTAAGTAACACTTTTCTCTCCATTACCTCTTTTGTTTCCATATCATTCTCCCTTTTTAATCAGCTTCCCATAATTCTTCTACCGTTCTTCCCAGCGCGCGGCTTATCCTGATAGCAAGCGCGACATTCGGCAGCCGTTTTCCTGATTCGATTTCGCAAATTGTACTCGCCGATGTCCCTGCCATCCGTGAAAGTGCACGCTGGCTGATTCCCGCATATGTCCTGTAGTGCTTTACGCTGCACTTGCCTGTGTCGCCCATATTACCACCCATTCACATTCCTGTGCGGAAAAATTCTGAAATCAGAACGCCACACACTATTTTTGTGTATTTTGTGCAATTTTGACCTGAATTATTATAAATTGTCATAATTGCGTTGGGAATTGTAGGGTGATAAAATGACGTGGTAGGTTAAAATTTGTAGGGAGGATAGATAAAATGACGAGAGGATTCAAGAACTTTTTAGGAATAGTGCTGGCGTGCATTGCTTTGAGTGCGTTGTTTTCTTCGCCTGTGGGTTTTTTTGATGTGGTTGTCGCCGTGATGTGCATTATCGCCGCTATATTGTTACTTAAGCCGACCGAGTCGGAAAAAGCAGCAAAGAAAGCGAAGCAGTCAGGCAACGAATCTAAATCTATGCCAACAGCAAATACAACCGACACCGCAATAGAAACCGTTAAACCCACTCAAATAACAACTCAAAACGAAGGCTATTGCCATGAGCCCGAGCCTCCTGTGAAACCTATTGTTGAGCACTACTCGCGAAATGACGATGTTGTGTATCTGAGGCACGAAAATTCTCTGCTGCGAGCTCAATTGTCAACAGATCAGGGCGATCTTGTTGACGCAAAATCCGAAGCACTTAAAATTCGTGCTAAGAATGAAGAGGCAAAGAGTGAGCTTCTTAGCACGAAAAAGCGGTTGGCGGAAGTAAAGAATGAGCTGATTGAAACCGAAGAGGCCGCTTTGCTTCAAAGCTTCGGCTTATACACACCGCACTTTGAATTTGCGCGAGCCGATGATTATAAAGCGCGGCTTTTGGAGATCCGTGCGAGGCAAAAAGATGCTGTCAAGGATGGTCTGGCAGTCACGGGCAACACTACATGGTCTATCGACGGCAGCCAGACAAGAGGGCGTAAGATGGTCGCAGATATTCAAAAGTTGCTCTTGCGCGCTTTCAATGCCGAGTGCGATGACATTGTAGAGCATGTCCGTTATAACAATATTGAGTCAAGCGAAAAGCGCATAACCGCATCGCGCGATGCAATATCTAAGCTCGGCCAGATCATGGGAATAGGAATAACTGCCGGATATTATCGCATGAAGATTGATGAACTTCACCTATCGTTTGAATGGCAGCAGAAAAAGCAGCAGGAGAAAGAAGAACAGCGCGAGGCGCGAGCAGAAATGCGTGAGGCGGCAAAGCTGGCCAAAGAGCTTGAAAACGAGCGGCGAAAACTCGAGAAAGAGCAAAGCCACTATGAAAACGCGCTCTCTAAAATCAACGAGCAGCTTGCGGCAGCAAGCGACGACGAGGCTGACGCCGTTCGTGAACGCAAGGCTCAAATTGAAAAGCAGCTTGAGAAAATCGACGCTGCCTTTGGTGATGTTGAGTACCGTGAAGCAAACCAGCGTGCCGGCTATGTCTATGTCATATCAAACATCGGCGCGTTCGGCGAAAACGTTTACAAAATCGGCATGACTCGCCGCCTTGACCCGATGGACAGAATCGACGAACTCGGTGATGCATCTGTCCCGTTTAAGTTTGATGTTCACGCGATGATCTTCTCGGATGATGCGCCTAAGCTGGAAGCTGCGCTACATAATGCCTTTGCGGACAAAAAACTAAACTTTGTAAATCAGCGAAGAGAGTTTTTTAACGTTTCGTTGGAAGAAATCAAACAAGTTGTAAGGGATAATTTTGACAAGTCTGTCGAATTTGTCGAAATACCCCCTGCCGAGCAGTACCGTGAGTCTCTCTTGTTGCGCGAGGCCTCAGAAGTCCATGCATAACCGTGAGGATATTTGCCGGGCCTTACACCGCTATGTCGATGAATATAAGTGGGGCTGGGGCGTAGCTCGGAGGCAGCTGAAATTCCGTTTTGGCGTAGATTATCCTATCACTGAGCTGAAAAGTTTATACAAGCAAGTAAAGGTCACTGGCATAGGAGCTGTTAAACAACGATGAAGTGCCGTAATTGTAATGCTGAGCTGCCCGATGAGCTGCATTTTACTTTCTGTGGCTATTGTGGTGAGCGCCTTGTCCGGGAGCGCAAGAAGAAAAACGAAATAAAAATACCCACGCCGCGAAAGCGTGGGCAGAGGTGGTATGTTGACCTCCGGCGCGAGGGTGTAACCGTCATTGAGGACACCGAAGCCGAAGCCAAGGCCAAGGCGATTGCCATAAGAGCAGGGTTTATCGATGCGAAGAAAAAGCAGCCGGCATTAACATTGCGAGCTGCAATAGATAATTACATTGGAGATCGAGATAACGCTTTGTCTCCGGCCACTGTTCGAGGGTATATTACCATAAAAAACAATGCTTTTGCGCCTGTGATGGACACCGATATTTTTTCTGTCCGCAACTGGCAGTCTGTAGTGAACGTGGAGGCCGGGCGAGGGATATCCGCTAAAACACTGCAAAACGAATGGGGACTCGTCAAAAGTGTTTTAGACAAAAATAAGATCGATACTTCTGCGGTTTCGTCTTTGCCGCAAGTGGTTCAAGCGGATTTGCCATGGCTCGACTATGAACAGATAAAGATATTCCTTGATGCCGTGCGCGGAGATGAGTTCGAGCTCGCTGCACTTTTCGCGCTGCACTCATTGCGGCGTTCCGAGGTGCTCGCACTCACGCCAAGACACATTGAGAATGATATTATCCACGTTTCCGGCAGTGTCGTATATGACAAAGATTATAAGCTTGTCACGAAAAAGGAAAACAAAAACACCTCATCAAAGCGCGACGTTAACATCGTGATACCTCGGCTTTTCGAGTTGCTCACTGATTGCAATAACAAAGGAAATATCGAGCCGTTCATCAAATGCGCACCGGATACTCTCCGGAAGCACGTGAACCGTGCATGCGTTTCTGCCGGTCTTCCGGAAGTCGGCATGCATGGGCTGCGCCGCAGTTTTGCCTCCCTCGCCTACCACCTCGGCTGGTCTGAGAGACAAACAATGGCCATGGGAGGATGGGCGGATCTCGGCACGGTTCATCGAATATACATTAAGCTGGCCGAAAAAGATAAAAACGCAGATATAGAAAAGATGAAAGCGTTTTATAATCAATAATTTACGTCAAATTTTACGACACTAATTGAAAAGTCATTGATTTTTCAATATTTTTATGCCGTAACAAGCGGGTTCGATTCCCGTCATCCGCTCCAAACACAGCAAAATCCCGAAGTCGTTGAAACTTCGGGATTTTCTTTATCTATCAATGGTTTGCGGCGTTTTATTCCTTCCCCGGGATGGTGAAGATGCCGGACTCGACAAGCTCCTTGAGGCCCTTATGCGACTCGTACATGACAAGAAGCCGGCTCTCGATCACCGCCCACTTTTCCTCGATCTCGGCATCGGCAGCCGCCAGGCGCTTGCTCGCAACGTCCTCTGCCTCGGAAATTATCTGCTCGGCCTGCTTCTGAACGTCGGAAAAAGCAGCCTCGGCCCGTTCATCGCGTCTTTTCATGTTTTCAAGATATGTATCGACCGTGCGCTGCGCCGCTTCAAAAAGGCCGCTGACCTTCGCGGCAGCCTCGGCAAGATTGCCGCTCTCGCTTACCTTGATCTCATATCCGTCGAGCTTTGCCTGAAGCTCCGCGACCTGAGACTTAAGCTTTTCGATCTCCTGCTCCTGATCGTGCATGACCATCATCATTTCGTTCTTTGAAAGATTCATCGATTCGTTTCTCATCGGCCCACTCCTTAGCTGCAAAATGTCATTAATATAATAACATCCCAAGCATCATATTTCAACACAAATGTATTAAAAAGGCGCGGCAAGCCGCGCCTTAGACCGTGCTTTATTTTACTGTAGTGATCCCCTTGCTGAACGCGCGGAACATGAATGCCGCGACTTCACAGCGGGTGCAGGTCGCACCGGGCGCAAACTGCGTTGCCGTTTTGCCGGTGGTAACGCCGTTTTCAACGGCCCAGAGCACCGCTTTGTAGTAAAATGCGTTGGCATCCACATCGTTGAAGCCGCAGCTCATATTCTTGGGCGCAGGCTCGCCGGCATAGCGCCAGAGGAAGGTGACAAACTGGGCGCGAGTAACGGTTGCGTTCGGCGAGAAGTGCGTCGCGTCCGTGCCCTTGGTTATGCCGTTTTCAACCGCCCAGAGGATCGCGTCATAGCAGTATGCGTAGGAATTGGTCTTCGGAACATCCGAAAACTGCTGTACGCTGCCGCTCGGCTCGGGTCTGCCTGCTGCGCGCCAGAGGAATGTCACGACCTGTGCGCGTGTGCAGGATGCTTTGGGCGCAAAGTGGCTTTCATCCTTGCCGTTTGTTACCTGCGGCGTGTTGTAGTATGCCCACATAACGGCGCTGTAGAACCAGTCGGTGCCGTTTACATCATAAAACGGATTTGAAAAGCGCATATTGCACTTTTCGCACACGCCGTACTTGATAATATGTCCGGTTTTCACGGTCTCGTTATCAGTATAGCTGTCCTTGCAGCTCGAGCAGGTGTGCTTCGTATATCCGTTCTGGGTGCAGGTCGGCGCGGTCACGACCGCGTCATATCTGTGAGCGCCAAGCTCACCGTAGGCGTCGCCGCATTCGTCGCAGACGGCCTTTTCGGTGCAGGTGGCAGTTCCGCCGGTGTGGGCGGTCTTGCGGCTGAGCTCATACCACTTTTCGTTTATCTCAAAGCCTGCCGAATTCAGCTCGTCTCTGAGATCCTCCAGCGTCTTTCCGCAGCGCTGGCAGCCGAGCCAATGATATGTATCGTCGCTGCAATGGTCAATATCCTTGATCTTTATCATTCCGATGATATGATCGAGGTCAAACGTGCCGTCGCGGATCATCTGGACGATCTGCGGCGTGCTCAGGCCGATGGTCTTGGCAAGCAGCTTCAGATTATCCTGGCTTATGCTTCCGACCAGATCGGAGCCGGGGTGCAGATCGTGGCCGGTGCATTTATCGACGAGGTCATCCTTTGTGATGAGTATGCTTGCGCGCTCATCCTTGTACATATTGCCGCACTTTTTGCAGCGATAGTAATCTGTTGTGCCGTCCTCGGTGCAGGTCTTGGGCGTGCCCTTGACAAGCTCGATATCCTTGCAGCCGCCTGCGCACTGGGCAGAGTAATAGCTGCCTTTTTCAATAAACGCGCCGCAGTCCTTGCAGTATTTATCGCCGGTGTAGCCCTGAGTTGTTTCGGTTGCCTTTACTTCATTTCTGAGCTCGAAATTCACATGGGTGTTGGGGTCAAGCTCGCCGTAGCTTGCGCCGCACTTAGCGCACTTGGCCTGAGCCTTGCAGCTGGCCGTGCCGCCGCTGTGGGAGCTTGTGCCCGTGGTAGTGCCGCAAACTCTGCACTTCTGATAGTGCACACCTGCGACCTCGTCGGCCACCCAGTAATAATCATGGTCGTTTTTCGACGTGGAGACCTTGGCCAATGTTGTTTTGACCGTTCCGGCAGCGTCGGAGTAATACTTTTCGCAGCCGGAGCAGTACCAGTATTCTATGTTGCCCTTTTCGGTGCAGGTCGCCGCCTTTGAGGGGAAGTGCTTGAGGTCGGTGTGCTTGGTTTTGTCTTTTGTCAGGCCGTTATCGAGCTTTGCTTTGGTGGTCTGCTTGGTGCATGCAGCATCGGTGAAATAGCTGTTGCAATCGGGACAATACCAATACTCGATGTGCGGATCGCAGGTACCGTCCGTGTTGGGATAATGCTCGGTTTTTTTGTGCTCGCACGCCGTGGGATCGGTGCTCGGCGTCGGAGTCGGCGTGGGTGTAGGTGTCGGAGTCGGCTCAACGCTCGGGCCGGGGCTTGGCGTGGGATCGGGGTCTACCGTGCCGCCGGTGACTGTGAGGGTCACGGTGTTGCTGAGAGCCAGATCTTTGGGAACATTAACTGTAATACCCAAAATTGTTTTTGCCTCATTATAGTACACAGCACAGCGGATTTTCATATTCTGCTCGGCTGTAAGAGTCAGCGTTTGGCCTTCGCCCAATTTTGCTTTCTCAAGAACATCTTTAATGTCTGCAATACTGATTTTATCCGAATTGACCTCATCTGCATCAAACCACAGATATTCAAGGTCCGTGCTGTTAGGATTTGTGGCAGCGATCTCAAATGTAACCGTCTCGCCGACTGCTGCACTTTTATCAGACGGCTGCTTTGTTATAGTGGTATTACCTGCCGCCAGCGCGCCCATAGGCACGAGCGAAACGAGCATCAGCGCCACCATCAGCAAACTGATAATGCGTTTTTTCATTGTGTTCCTCCTAAGTTTTGATTTCTCCACTGTGCCGCCTATGCGGCTGTATACACAGTAATTATACTATTTTGTCAGTTTAATGGCAAGTAATTCATTTCCGTTATTTTAAACAGTAATGCACGGCCGATTTGGTATAGTTTGACCTCTGCATAAGCTCCGCGTCCCCGTCATATATATTGACTATGTGAGTTTGGGGAGTGGTGCATGTGTATACTAATATTGAAGAGCGCGCCTGCGATCTTGCCGAGTACATAATCGAAAACAAGACAACAGTCAGAGCCGCCGCAAAGCAATTTAACATTTCAAAAAGCACCGTACATATGGAAGTGATAAATTAGAACGGTTAATATGGGCGATACAGTAAGCGCCCATACAGGCAAGTAGGCGGCATAGATCAGCACCGGGGACGGGCTGGCCTATGCCGCCTACTTGTGTTTTGGAGGGATGGGGTATAGCCGCACTTTTGTGTAGGCTGTACCGGCTTCCCGACAAAACTGGGGTTCCCAAAGGGGCCTCCCTTTGGCACATGGCTTTGCTTGCAAAGTGTAGTGTGTTATACCTGCTGTCACGGCTGACGGGTAAAATGAGGGTTTCGCCGGATGGAAACGCTCACTTTGCCCGGTAGGAAAACGGACAGGTTTTTGCAGATGGGGATGAGCAAAAACCTGGGCGGTTTTGAGAGTGGCAGCAGGGATATAATCAACCGTAATAAAATTAGTCTTCGGGGTCTTCCGTTACAGCAGTAGTGGAATTGGCTTGCATTTTTTCATATAGGGTTAATTGTGCAGCTTCCAGTTCAGTTGTCAATCCAAAGAGGAAATCTTTCATTACGTTATATCTAATCATTCGATTGGTGTGCTTATTTAGTCCTTCGGACGATGCGAGTTTATATTTTTTCAGCCAGTCAAATAGGTTTTTTTCTTGGTCGCTAATTTCCCCTGTTAAATCCATGTCATTATCAAAGATAGAGTATAGTTTTACAAATGATTCTAAACGGTCTTTTTGGTATTGTTCGACTTCGATGTTCTCTCGTTGCATATAAAATACAACAGAAAACAACGTATAAAGTTGTGCTTTTCTTCGCAGAAATTTTGTAACACTGTCAGATACAAAGAATAATGAAATTGTTTCTATTGCGGCACAAACTGCTTCTTTATCACGTTCTGCATCTTTGTAGCCAACCTGCAATTCTTCATACGCTTGGTTAAGGGCAGATTGATCTGTTTGGTCGATTATTCCTTTGCGGTATAGCAACACAATAGATGCACAAAATTCAACATCTTTCATACGCTTTACATCCGGCCCAGTGAATAGCCGTTTTTCATCCCACAAGGGATTATCAGATAACTCTCGCGCAAGTGCAGCAAACTCGCCGGAAACGCTGTTCCGTTTTTCTTGATCGTTAAGACTGTAGTCTGTAAGGTTAAGACGATTAAACATTGTTATTATATCATCTCGAGTTGCCTTTGAATCAATTTCTATTATCATTAACTGATAATTCCAAAAAGCTTTTCTTGTTTCTGCATCCAAATCCTTGAAGTACTTATTAGAATATTCCGACTTGATACCGCCATCCAATAAGTATTGCGGTTTTAGCTTGAACTCATTATTAATAAAAGAGTAAATTGCTTTTATCCTTTGCTGCCCATCAACGATATGGGTAGTCGACACGCCTGTTTCTGGGTCTGTATCTGCTTTCCAGAAAAAAAGTTCGGGGATAACCAATTGGAGCAGAATAGTTTCGATTAGGCGCACCTTATCTTTTTCACTCCATACAGAGCGGCGCTGATAGGTGTCATCGACAATCAGTTTTCCTTCATCAAACATCGTAAATATTTCATTAACGGTTTTCCTGTTATCATTAAAACTAAACATTTTTCTTTCCCTCCAAAGCAGCTCTCGCCTTAGATATGCCTATCAGTTGATATTCCTCTAAATCTTCCCAACTTCTATAAATGCGATAGGTAATCGGATGTTCAAAGCGCAACTTATCTTGTAGTGCCACATTTATAGGTGCCACTAAATCATCCCACTCTTCACGAATACCATCAATATTCCGAAGATTTTTATCATTAATATATCCACGAAAAATTGATGCGGTCAAATATTTGTAATAATATTGGTTGTATATACCCTTTGTGTTCCTCAAAAGTGCCCAGAAATACAAGTATAATTTTTCGGAGATTACGGCAATATCTATATCTGATGAATCCATTTTGCTATCACGATTATGAAATGGCTGCAAAACCTTTTTAGGAGATAAACTATACCCTATCTTCGCACTTCCCACTATTTGCATACTATGAAAGTTGATTCCTAAATTCGTAGAAACAATTTCCTTAAAAAAGTCCATTTGATCTATGATTTCATTCGATGGTACATGAAGATACTCAGAGAAATACCAATTATGTGACTTGACAATGTGTTTTAGATAAAATGCTTTTGGTTCTAATGTCAGAAGATCTTCTTTAAGAACCTCTTGTGTAGTCATGGCTTTATTCCTCTATTCTATGTAAGAACTGCTCAATCCATTCAGAAATATCCTTTGCAATACCAAACGCCAAAAGATAAGGCACACCGTTTCCCACCATCTTGAACTTTGCCGAAAGTGGCAAATCAGAAGGCAAGGAGAAATCCGACGGCAAGGATTGTATTGCTAATGCCTCTGCTACGCTAATTCTTCTGGGAAGGTACGGATGAAGGTGAACCTCATTATTCCCATAAGCTGCTGTTGGGGAGTATCTCCAACGATGCAAACGCTTAAAGGATTTCCCACCAGAATCTCCTTCCGGGATGGAAGTGAATTTTGGGAGACTTTTGACTGCAAATATATCGTTTGCATTGGGATGATGTAGTACGTCATTTTGAATAAACCAATGCTCAACTGTTAAATCATCTATTAGGCCGTTTGGTTTACATAAAATTCCGCTTTCTTCAAATGGCGTCGTTTGAGGCCAATTAATTTTTTGAATATCTTCCATCGCATATTGGCGATGCTGCCCAATTTGAAAAGCCAAATGTTTCCCAAACTTACTTCTGAGTAACCCTACCAGAACAAGTCTATCCCTATACTGAGGTACACCATATTCTAAGGCATTTTCCAATGAGTCGAACAGAGAATAGCCAGATCGGTAAAGCTTTCGTTTCATCCGCTCATAAAACTCTTTATGCTTTTTTGTTTGAACTAAGCCTTTTACATTTTCTAACACGAAAAAATCCGGCTTATATTTTGTGATAAGTTTTACATATACTGATGTCAGCTGCCCATTTTCCCCTTTTTCCCCTTCGTTTTTCCCAGCCGTAGAAAAGTCCGGGCAAGGAGGCCCGCCAATAAATCCGATTAACTTGTTCTCTCGATTGTCATAATTGGGAAAAGTCTTTTTCCATAGAGCGTCTGATAAATAGTCTCTAATATCTTTTTCACTATATCCATAAGCTGGAGTATGCCCGCTATTTCTTCTCGCATATTGATATGCACTCAAAAAACGTTTATTGTGCTCGTTAACAAAGACGATGTTGAAGCCGGCATTTTCAAATCCCAAATCCAAAAAGCCCAATCCAGAGAAAAAAGAAAACACCTCAACATCCATCTTCTTCTCTCCCTACAAGTTTATTTTAATTCCCCGAATTAAACTCCACAAGTTTCTCCCAATCAATGCTGCCATCTTCAAAACAGAATTCCTGGGTGAACTCGCGAACGAGCCGGTTAGCCGCTTTCTGATAGGAGGTATCGAATTCCTCCACATACTTTTCCGGCAGCTTGTCCATGAAACGGATTAGCTTTATGTAGAACTCTTCATCGCCGGTCAATTCCGTCCAGAAATCCTTACCTGCCAATTCCATATAGAATTTGGGAAGCCCGCGGTTAGAGGATTTCTTCTTCCCATAGCCATAGCCGACAATCGGGACAAAGCGTTTCTTCGCTTGCTGTGCCAGCTTGCTTGCCGCCATGAAATTTTGCTCCTGCTTCTTGCGGCTGTCTGCATTGAAAACGCTGGTGCCGGATTTCACTGCGATGGCATAGATGGTATTGTCCCGTTCCACCATGATGTCCACGCCCTCCGCCAATGCTTTCTGCCCTTGTGCAGCTGCGGTGGCAATCGGCTCAAAGAACACATTCCCGAAAATCGTTTCCTCGGACGAGGACACAAAAGCAGCGAGGATTGCGTCAATAATCTGGGCTGCCCCGTTCATGGCTTTGGCCCGGAACAGGTACGGGTTCTTGCGCTTCATAACGGCCTTAACATTAAGGCCATTAACCTTTTTAATCAGGTTCGTATAGAAATTGTCCAGCGCGGTTGCAATCGCTTCTACGATGGCATCTTCATTGTAGCTGTTATTTATGGGCATAGCAGTTTCCTCCTATTTCAATGGCTTGTTTCAGTTTTTGATGGATGTCCGTCCCTCTGAACCGTTTCGTGTGTATTTCGGCAGACTGATCCGCAACGGAAAGCACCGCTTTCCCAAGCGCCAATGCCAGCCCCACCGGGACGGCATTGCCGATCTGGCGGTATTTCGCTGCGCTTGTCCCCATGAACTTCCAATCATCGGGGAACTGCTGGATGCGGGCATATTCCCGGATGCTCAAGGGGCGGTCTTGGGTCGGGTGGCACATCATGGTTGCCTTTTGCACCGGGGATGTAACCAATGTCGGGGATGGCTGGCTGTACGACAGCCGCCGGTAGAAGCCGACTTTCCCACCGCCAGAGCCATAAGCGCCGCCCATGGCCTCTTTCCGTATATCTTCCGGGAGGTCGCGCCAATTCCCACCCTCTGGGACAAGGCGGAGGTATGCAAGGCGGTCTTTGCTGAATGCGGCACACTCTCCACAGTCATATTCCAAATCCTTGATGGTGTCCTGCAAAGTGCGCCAGCGGTATTGCGGGTCTTGGTGCATCTGGAAGTGGGTCGGGAATGGCAGGAAAATATCTTCATTGTCCCGGCTTCCAATCAAAACAAACCGTTCCCGGAATTGTGGAGCACCATAGTTGACAGCATCCAATATCCCGTATACTGTTTTATATCCCAACTTGTTAAACTCGGAGAGGATCACATCCAAAACAGTCCCCAGCCGCTGCTCCGGATCATTTTTATCCCGTTCCGCCAGCGGGGTGTGCTTGAGCGGGGCAGACATGATCCCTTTAACATTTTCCATAATGAAAAAGCGAGGGCGGATGTAGTCGATCATGCGGATAAACTCCATGAACAGGCTGCCCCTCGGGTCATTGATCCCCAATCGCTTACCGGCGGTTGAAAACGGCTGGCAAGGCGGGCCGCCACAAATAAGGAAGGGTTCCCCCTGTTTAAGTCCGGTCTGTTCCAGTAAATCCGCTTCATCAATTTCGCGGATGTCCCCGCTCAGCACCTTATGCCCATTTGCACGCATGGTAGCAGCACAGGCGGGGTCAAAATCCTGCCCGATTACGATATTCAATCCGGCTTTTGTAAGGCCAATATCCAGCCCCATCGCCCCGGAAAATAGGGAAATCACATCCCGGTTCGCGGCGTTATCTCTGAAACGCAATAAATCCATAATGCCCTCCTGTTAAACCTTTTCGCCATCTGGAAGGACAAAATGGCGTTCAAAAGAACACCCTACTGCTTCCGCCAGATATTCCAAGTCGGAGATGGTAAAACTCTCCCGTTTCATTTTTGAGTTAAAGTTCTGCGGCGTAGTTCCCATGCGCCTTGCGAGTTCCGCAACGCTGATATTGGAGCGTACGCACAGCACCTTAATCTGTTCTGATATGGTCATAAGGGTACTCCTTGTAAATTATCAATTGTTAAATTGAAGATATAAAAATATTATTTTATATCTTCAACACAGTCCCTCATTTCCTCTATCATACCATCAAACTGCATCATCTGCAACTCGAAAATCAAATCTTCGACAGCTTCCACACATTCCTCCGTCCGCTTTTGTATCTCCTGCCCCCAAAAGTGCATGGGTACCCAACCCATTGCAATCAGCTTGAAGTCGTTCTCGCGGTCACGGGCCATATTGCGCTCAATCTTTTTGATCCAATATTCCCGGTTGTTCCCCAGCTTTTGTTTCTTAATCTCCCAATTATAGCCGTGGAAAAACTCGCTGTCGCAAAAGATAGCAATCCTGTATTTGGTTATCGCTATATCCGGGGTACCCGGTAGCTTTTTATAGTTCTTCCGGTATCGGATGCCCTTATGCCAAAGGGCTTTCCGCAATAATACCTCTATGCTGGTATCGTTCCCCTTGATATGGCTCATTGCCCGGCTCCGCTGCTCTGGCGTCATTACATCGCTCATGGTTCTTCCTCATTTTGTGTACCGCCTGCCTGTTCCATCATCTTCTTCGCCAACTGCCGGAACTGCTCTGCCGTTTCCTCGTCCATCGGGACGAGCTGCCCAAGCTGGCCGGCAATCATACCAGCAACATCATCCATTGTCATCGGCTCCTGTTGTTGCTCCGCCAGCGTGTCCTTCATGGTTTGGAGCATCGCAGCGGTGGCGACTTCTCCCGGCTGTTCGCCGCTGTCCATATCTTTCTTAATATCCCGCAGGATTGCAAGGAACACATTTTTGATTTTTTCAAGTTCTGCTTCATGCTCCCCCAGCTTTTGGGCATTCAAAAACTGTAGATCCTGCTTTGCTTCCGCCCGGTGTTCAGGGTGTTCTTTCATCAGGTCGGACAGGGAAGCCGTTGCCATCTCGATAAGCTGGTTGCGCGCCATAATCCCCCTCGCCGCCGTATCTTGGAAGTAAACCCGTATCAGATGGATTAGCCGGGGGAAACTCTTGTGTTCCAGCAGGCGGTTTAGGATTCCCACATCAATCGTACCCGTCACAAGCCCTTTGACCGCTTCATTCGACAGGCCCAACTCAGAAATATCATAGCTTTTGGGGACGCTGACAGGGGTAAGGCCCAGGATATAATCCGTAGATGTTTTCAATTCCTTTGCCAGCTTTATTAAATAATCGCTGCTGATGGTTTTGAGGTTGCCGTTTTCAATGCGGGTAATCTGGGATGCGTCGATCCCGGTTTTCTGGCTCAATTCTTTCTTTGTCATCCCCAGGTTCGTCCTAAGATCGCCAATCCGGTCACCCGGTTGCCCATCAAGCTGCTTTGCCGCCATATTTCCCCCTCCTTGCCGGTATTTCTTTCAGTTTACCATACCGTGCTGCATTTAGGAATAGTCCTGATTGCAGATTTACAATTTCAAAGGTCTACACGATGGCAAAAATGCAATTCCCGCAGAAAAACGGGAATTGCATTTTTTCATGATAAACTGATCTCACAACCGGTTGAATACAACAAGAAAAGAGGGATCAACATCCATTCCATCAAAACTTTGCCGCCCATAGAGCGCAGGCCGGACGGTTCCCTTTACCGTATGACACCGGCACAGAGGAAACAGGCAAACGCCTTAATCCGCCGGGGGTGCTGCAACTATGAGGACGGGAATTGTATGCTCCTTGACGATGGGGATACCCACACCTGCCCCCAGACCATTTCTTTCTCGGTCTGCTGTAAGTGGTTCCGCTGGTCGGTTTTGCCGCAAGTCGGAACGCTGGAAGCGGAGATTTTCCGGGATAAGGAGCTAAAACGCTGTGCGGTCTGCGGCAGAGTGTTCGTCCCAAAGTCCAACCGGGCGAAATACTGTCCCGACTGTGCCGCCAGAGTTCACAGGCGGCAGAAAACAGAAAGTGAACGGAAAAGGAGG
>ERZ779851.939-NODE-939-length-27839-cov-19.726785_pt1 | contig 27839 bp, 20 predicted proteins | sample MGYA00511094_ERZ779851 | MGnify/ENA primary metagenome ERZ779851 (study PRJEB29588, sample SAMEA2155512) | human gut metagenome | biome: human gut; feature: human-associated habitat; material: faeces | place: Denmark | collected 2008/2010 ...
TGTCGTTATAGGATGGTAGGAGGTGCGTGCCTACACTATTGCTGAATAGTTACAAAATTTGTCCCTTATACAAAAAAATCTTAACTTTGTAGCTGTATGCCAGTTTCGAAGCCACTAAACGGCAAGGACGACACGTTCGACCTCTTGATCCCCCACGAAACACCATACTAAAACAATAAGAACCAATAACGACGAATTTTATGAAGAAACTCACCACCAACTCAAAACTGATCGGGTGCCTGATGGGCCTCAGTATCGTGGCGTTGGGCACAGGATGTACCGACAGCGACTACGATTTGTCCAGCGTCGATTCCACAATCGGCGTGGGCGGCGAGGGCCTGGAGCTGCCAACGAGCAGCACGGAGAACATCATTCTCGATGACGTGCTGAAACTAAACAACAGCGACTTTGTGAAGATAGCGGCCAATGGCGACTATATGTTCAACAAAGACGGCGACGAGGCCACGCCCTCCCATCCCTACATCAACAAGATCTGGGTGGAGAAGGCCAACGTCAACAACAACTTCCGCTTGCACATCACGCTGCCGAGCCAGAGTGCAGGAGCACGCAGGACGAAGCTGAGTAACCCCGTCACGACAGAGGGCAAGCTGGCCGAGTTCCACTACACCGGTGCCGCCTCCAACGATATCCGCGAATTAAAAGAGGCCAGTGTGTCGTCCGACGTGGAGATCAGCGTGGCCGTCAGTGCCGATTTGAAGCGTGCGGTGAAGACCTTCAAGACCCTCACGCTCACCGTACCCTCCTATATGCGCCTCGACCTGCGCCAGTGCTCACCCTCCCAGCCCGACTACGATGCGGCCAAGGGTGTAGTGACATTTCACAACGTGAGCAGCACGGCCAACATCAAGCTCCGTGCCGCGGTCAAGACTTTGGACTTCCAAAAGCCCGCCACGACGGACAACAAGTTGCGCTTCACGCCAGGGCAGAATGGCAAGGATGGTCAAGTGGACCTCAATGGCGTGCTGAATGTGGGTATCTCTTTCGACGAGATCGATTATGCCCAGAGCGGTGGCGACCTCTACCTCCCAGCCAATATGTCGATGGGCTCCATCACGGTGCATGAGGCCACGGGTAAGTTTGATCCCGAGATCTCACTCCGCGATCTGGGACGCACCACCATCGGCTCCGTGCCCGACTTCCTGACCGACGGCGAGGTGTCGGTCAACCTCTACAACCCCCTCATCGACATCAATATCCAAAGCGACATCGACGTGGCTGGATTTGTCTCCGGCACACTCTATGCCGAGGATGCAAACGGCCAGGAAATGGCCAGGGTACGCATCCCCGAGTTCTACATCCGTCCGGATGGCTCCACCCATGTCTGCATCTGCAAGTATGCTGAGGGTGTGGATGCCTCCGCCTACGACCAGGTGGTGGCCGTTCCCCAGCTCTCCGACATCATGCGTCGCATTCCGAAGACGGTACGCTTTGCCGCCGAGGCCCGTGCCGATGCCTCCCGCGAGGGCACGATGGAACTTGGCAAGAGCTACACCATCCAGCCCGCCTATTCCATCATGGCACCGCTGGCCTTCGACGAGGGCGCACGCATCGTCTATAACGACACCATCGACGGATGGACTGACGACCTGGAGGACATCGACCTCATGGCGGGCAGCGCCATCGAACTGACGGCCAACGTGGAGAACAAGATTCCCGCCTACCTGACCGTATCAGCCACCGCCATCGACGTCCAGGGCAAGCCGATCCCCGAGAACCGCATCAAGGTAGAGGTGTCCAACGTCATCAACGCCTCCGAGGACGGCAAAACCCCTGTCGTCACACCACTCAAGATACGACTGACCGAGGGCGAGCCGGGCAGCGTGGCTCTCGTTGATGGACTCACATTCCGCATCGAGGCAGCCTCGGGCGAGGAGGGTGCCAAGAGTATCGTAGGCCAGACCATCAACGCCTACAACCACACGCTGAAGGCGCGCGACATCAAGGTGCGACTCGTCGGCAAGATCATCGTAAACAAGGACTGATAACCACTTTTAGACCCAACACAACATCATGAATAGAAGCAAGAAATATATGATGGTCGCCGCACTGGCCACACTGTCCTGCGGCGCGATGGCCCAGGGACTCAATACGGGCTACTTCATCGACGGATATGCCTTCCGCCACAACCTCAACCCGGCGTATAGCAACGACCAGAACTACGTCTCGATACCCGCTCTCGGCAACATTCAGGTGCGCACGCAGGGCAATTTCGGCCTCGGCGACGTACTCTTCGACAACCCGCGCTATGGCATCGACAGCGACAAGAAGAAGACCACCTTCATGAATCCTTATATCGCTGACGGCGAGGCACTGAAGGGCTTTGCCTCGGGCAACAATCGCATCAATGCCGACGTGGATATCACGCTGCTCTCTGCGGGCTTCAAGGCCTGGGGCGGCTACAACACCATCTCGCTCGATGCCCGCACCAACGTCGGTCTGTCGCTGCCCTACGAGCTCTTTGCTTTTGCCAAGAACACGGGCAACCAAAGCTATGACATCGGCGACATCCACGCCCATGCCCAGTCGTTTGTGCAACTTGCTTTGGGCCATTCGCGCCAGATCGACGACCGCCTGCGTGTCGGTGCCAAGATGAAGTTGCTTTTCGGTGTGGCCCGTGCCGATGCCGAGATCAAAGACCTGCGTGCCGACCTCAGCGGTCCGGACAAATGGACCATGACGGGACAAGCGATGGCCAATGTGTCGATGAAGGGCTTTACTTATAAAGAGGAGCAGAAAGAGTACAAGGTCGATGGACAGGGCACCTACCGTCGCGTGAACGACGTGGATGTCGATGGTGCCGGCCTGGGTGGCTTTGGTATGGCCTTCGACTTCGGTGCTACTTACAAGATCGACGACGACTGGACGGTGAGCGCCGCGCTGCTCGACCTTGGCTTCATCGGATGGAGCAACAACATGCAGGCCGTCAATCGCCAGACAAGTTTCGAGTTCAACGGCTTCCACGACGTGGCTGTCAAGAAAGAGGACGCCATGGGCAACCCGAAGGACAACAGCCTGGAGTCGCAGGGCGACCGCTATGCCGACCAGATTGCCGACTTTGCCAACCTCTCCAGCGATGGCGACAAGGGTAGCCGCAGTACGGGTATCGGTGCGACGATGAATTTCGGATGCGAATACACGCTCCCGGCCTACCGCCAGCTGAAGTTCGGCTTCCTCAGTTCCACCCGCATCAATGGCAAGTATAGCTGGACCGACGCACGCCTGAGTGCCAATGTAGCCCCGCTGTCATGGCTCGATGGCGGCATGAGCTTCTCGGTCAATAGCTTCACGGCCAGCATGGGATGGGTCATCAATGCCCATCCGAAGGGTTTCAACTTCTTCATCGGCATGGACCACATCCTCGGCAAGACGAGCAAGGAGTTTATCCCCCTCAGTTCCAATGCCAGTCTGAACCTCGGTATGAACGTCACCTTCTGATAGTCAGCTACGGTTCGCCCAGACGGCGACCTGGCATGATTTCCCATAGCTGCGCCCGCCATCAGCCCCCACAGGCCGTTGGCGGGCGCATCCTTTCGTCAGCGATTCCTTCCTTTTGTCCCGTCTTTTCCGTCGCGAACTTCCTCCCGTTTTCCATCATTTCCACCGCCATTTTAGTCCCTTTGCTGCCCCGTCACGGCACCCTGCTGCCTTGTCCTCAACATTTCTCCCTCATTTATTTGGTCGTTTCGGAAGAAAACTGTAATTTTGTCGCATATTTTAAACAATCTCCTGAAACAAGACGAACATGAAAGATGTAAGAATTGTAGAGTGTGTCCCCAACTTTTCCGAGGGCCGCAACATGGACGTGATTAACCAGATTACCCGCGAGGTCGAGTCTGTCAAGGGCGTCAAGCTCCTCGATGTCGATCCGGGTGAGGCCACCAACCGCACCGTGGTGACGTTTGTCGGCTCGCCCGAGGACGTCTGTGAGGCTGCTTTCCGTGCAGTCAAGAAGGCTGGCCAGCTCATCGATATGCGCCAGCACCATGGCGCACACCCCCGCTTCGGTGCCACCGACGTGTGCCCGCTCGTACCTGTAGCCGGCATCACGCTGGAGGAGTGTGCCGAGTTGGCCCGCAAGTTGGGTGAGCGTTTCGCCAACGAGTTGGAGATTCCTTGCTACCTCTACGAGGCCGCCGCACAGACCGAGGAGCGCAAGAACCTCGCCGTCTGCCGCCGTGGTGAGTATGAGAAGCTCGCCGAGCGTCTCGGCACGGAGGATGGTCCCGACTTGGGCAACCGTCCCTTCGACGAAAAGGTGGCACGCACGGGCTGCACCGCTGTCGGCGCACGCGACTTCTTGATTGCCGTCAACTATAACCTCAACACCACCTCCACCCGCCGCGCCAACGCCATCGCGTTCGACGTGCGCGAGAAGGGACGCCCCATGCGCGAGGGTGGTAGCCTCACGGGCAAGATCCTCCGCTACGAGAATGGATCACCCATCATGCAGCCGGGCACGCTGAAAGCCACAAAGGCCATCGGATGGTTCATCGACGAGTATGGCATCGCACAGGTCTCGATGAACATGACCAACATCAATGTCACCCCGCTCCACAAGGCCTTCGACGAGGTTTGCCGTGCCGCCGCCGAGCGTGGCGTCCGCGTGACGGGTACGGAGATTGTCGGTCTCATTCCGAAGCGCGTGCTCATCGAGGCTGGTGAGTATTTCCTGCACAAGCAGCAGCGTTCCACCGGTATCCCCGAGGAGGACATCATCAAGATCGCCATCCACTCCATGGGTCTGGAGGACCTCAAGCCCTTCAACCCGAGAGAGAAGGTCATCGAGTATCTCCTGGAGGATGAGGACAAGACGGCGAAGCTCGTCGATCTCACGGTGAGCGAGTTTGCCAACGAGACTTCCCGCGAGAGTCCAGCACCGGGTGGTGGCACGATCGCCGCCTACATGGGTGCGCTCGGAGCTGCCCTGGGCACGATGGTGGCCAACCTCTCCGCCCACAAGCGTGGATGGGACGAGCGCTGGGAGGAGTTCTCTCAGTGGGCAGACCGTGGTCAGGATATCGTCCGCCGCGCCCTGCACCTCGTCGATGAGGACACCGAGGCCTTCAACCGCATCATGGATGCCTTCGGCCTGCCCAAGGGCACCGAGGAGGAGAAGGCTGCCCGCAGCCAGGCCATCCAGGACGCCACGCTCTATGCCACGAAGGTGCCTCTGGAGACGATGAAGACCGCCTATGCTGCCTTCGACATCTGCCGCGCCATGGCACAGGAGGGCAACCCCGCCTCTGTCAGCGACGCAGGAGTAGGCGCACTCGCCGCCCGCTCGGCAGTGCTCGGCGCATGGCTCAACGTCCGCATCAACGCTGCTTCTCTCAAGGACCGTGCCACTGCCGACGCCATCTTGGCCGAGGCCAAGGAGATGGCCGAGAACGCACAGCAGCAGGAGAAGGAGATCCTCGCTATCGTCGATACGAAGATCGAGGGATAAGACACCATACCGAAGCCCTTTGGCCGAAAGACGCCAAAGGGCTTTCACCATTGAACAAAAAGTAACAAAATAATGACCTTAGCAGAATTTCAGGCCGACATCCGTGCCGGCATTCCCGCTGAGCTGCCGGCATTGCAGCCCTACGACACTACCATCAACCATGCGCCCAAGCGCAAGGATATCCTCACCCCGGAGGAGAAGAAGCTCGCTCTGCGCAACGCGCTCCGCTATTTTCCGAAGGAGCTTCACGCACAGCTCGCTCCCGAGTTCGCCGAGGAGCTGCGCCAGTACGGTCGTATCTATATGTACCGCTACCGTCCCACCTATGAGATGAAGGCCCGCAACATCTCCGACTATCCCCATCGTTCGGAGCAGGCCGCAGCCATCATGCTGATGATCCAGAACAACCTCGACCCGCGCGTGGCACAGCACCCGCACGAGTTGATCATCTATGGAGGCAATGGCGCCATCTTCCAGAACTGGGCACAGTATCGTCTGACGATGAAGTACCTCTCCGAGATGACCGACGAGCAGACCCTCGTGATGTACTCTGGCCATCCCTTCGGCCTCTTCCCGTCACACAAGCGCGCACCGAGAGTGGTCGTCACCAACGGTATGGTCATCCCCAACTACTCCAAGCCCGACGACTGGGAGCGCATGAACGCCCTCGGCGTGAGCCAGTACGGACAGATGACGGCTGGTTCCTATATGTATATCGGCCCGCAGGGCATCGTCCACGGCACGACGATCACGGTCCTCAATGCCGCCCGTCGTGTGATGCACGATCCCGCCCGTGGTGCCAAGAACCCCATCCCCCTCTTTGTCTCCTCTGGCCTCGGTGGCATGAGCGGTGCTCAGCCCAAGGCTGGCAACATCGCCAAGGTGGTCAGCGTCGTGGCCGACATCAATCCGCTCGCTGCCGAGAAGCGTCACGAGCAGGGTTGGGTCGATGAGCTCCACACCTCGCTCGACGAGTTGATTCCCGCCATCCGCGAGGCTGTGAGCACCAAGACGGTGAAGTCAATGGCCTACGTCGGCAATGTCGTCGATCTCTGGGAGCGCTTGGCCGAGGAGGATATCGAGGTCAATCTCGGTTCCGACCAGACCTCTCTCCACAATCCGTGGGCCGGTGGCTACTATCCCGTGGGTCTCACCCTGGAGGAGAGCAAGCGCATGATGGCCGAGGATCCGAAGGAGTTCAAGGCCCGTGTCGAGGAGTCTCTGCGCCGCCAGGTGGCTGCCATCAACAAGCTGACCGCCCGTGGCATGTACTTCTTCGACTATGGCAATGCCTTCCTCCTGCAGAGTTCACGCGCCGGTGCCGACATCATGGCTGCCGACGGTCACGGCTTCCGCTATCCGTCCTACGTCCAGGATATCATGGGTCCGATGTTCTTCGACTACGGCTTCGGTCCGTTCCGCTGGGTCTGCACCTCTTGCGATCCCGCCGACCTGGCACTGACCGATAAGATTGCCGAGGAGATTATGATGGACGAGCGCAGCCATGCCACCCCCGACATCCAGCATCAGCTCGACGACAACATCCACTGGATCCGCGAGGCAGGTCCCAACCACCTCGTCGTCGGTTCACAGGCCCGCATCCTCTATGCCGACTGTGAGGGCCGTACCCGCATCGCGCTGGCCTTCAACGAGGCCGTCAAGGATGGCCGTCTCAAGGCACCCGTCGTTCTGGGTCGTGACCACCACGACGTCTCCGGTACCGACTCTCCCTTCCGCGAGACCTCCAATATCTATGATGGTTCTCAGTTCTGCGCCGACATGGCCGTACAGAACGTCATCGGCGACTCCTTCCGTGGCGCCACGTGGGTGAGCATCCACAACGGCGGTGGTGTAGGCTGGGGCGAGGTCATCAACGGTGGCTTCGGTATGGTAGTCGATGGCTCCGAGGAGAGCAGCCGCAACATCCGCGAGATGCTCTTCTGGGATGTCAACAACGGTATCTCCCGCCGTGCATGGGCCCGCAACAAGGGATCCATGGATGCCATCCAGCGTGAGATGGACCGCACGCCCGACTTCCGCATGACCATGCCGAACCTCGTCGACGACAACATCATCGACGCTGCGTTCTAACATATTGTCTGGGGGCTGCAACAGGCTCCCAGTCAACCTGTTGCGCGATATGTTTTCAAGCAACGATAAAATCAAAACATCAACCCATCGGGCCTTCACGGGCCTGACAACACTTTAAGAAAGAAAAGAAGCAATGGAACGTAAAATCCATTATATCAGCGCAGAACATCTGACGCTCGATACCGTCCGCGCCATCATCCGCGAGGGCTATGAGCTGCGTCTCTCCGACGACGCCAAGGCACGCATCATCCGCTGCCGTGAGTATTTGGACAAGAAGATTGCCACCGCCGAGGCACCCATCTACGGTGTGACGACAGGTTTCGGCTCCCTCTGCAAGGTGAGCATCGACGAGGACAAGCTGTCCCAGTTGCAGATCAACCTCATGATGAGCCACGCCTGTGGCGAGGGCGACCGCGTGCCGACGGATGTGGTCCGTCTGATGATCTTCTTCAAGATCCAGTCGCTCTCCTACGGCTACAGCGGCATCAAGCTCGACACCGTAGAGCGTCTCATCGAGTTCTTCAACCACGGCGTGTGCCCCGTTGTCTATCAGCAGGGTAGCGTGGGCGCCTCTGGCGACCTCGTGCCGCTGGCTCACCTCTGTCTGCCGCTCGTCGGCCTCGGCCATGTAGAGTATGAGGGCAAGATCATCACGGGTGAGGAGCTCAACGAGAAGATGGGATGGAAGCCCATCCACCTCGCCTCCAAGGAGGGTCTCGCCCTGCTCAACGGTACGCAGAACATGCTCGCCTTCTTCGCCTGGAGCGTCCTGAAGGCACAGGATCTGTCGAAGTGGGCCGACCTCATCGCCACGATGTCTCTCGATGCCTTCGACGGCAGAATCGAGCCGTTCCTCCATCCCGTACACGCCGTGCGCCCCCATCGCGGCCAGATGGAGACGGCAGACCATATCTACGAGTTGCTCCAGGGTTCTGAGCTGATCAAACAGCACAAGACCCATGTGCAGGATCCCTACTCCTTCCGCTGCATCCCGCAGGTGCATGGCGCGTTCAAGGATACACTCCATTATGTGGAGGAGGTCTGCACGACCGAGATGAACTCCGCCACCGACAACCCCACCGTGGTGCCCGAGGAGGATATGATCATCTCTGCCGGCAACTTCCACGGTGAGCCCATCGCCCTTCCGATGGATTTCCTGGCCATCGCCCTCAACGAGTTGGGCAGCATCTCCGAGCGCCGTATCTACAAGTTGGGCGACGAGCAGCGCGGTCTTCCCTCCATGCTTGTGGCCAAGCCGGGTGTGAACAGCGGATTCATGATCACCCAGTATGCTGCCGCCTCGATCGTCAGCCAGAGCAAGATGCTCTGCATGCCAAACTCTGCCGATAGCATCCCCACCTGCCAGGGTCAGGAGGACCACGTCTCCATGGGTGCCAACGCCGCCACGAAACTCTATCGTGTGGCCGAGAATACGGAGCGCGTCCTTGCCTTGGAGCTCTTCAACGCCGCACAGGCCCTCGACTTCCGCCGTCCACTGAAGTCCTCGCCCGCGGTAGAGAAGTTGCACGCAGAGTACCGCAAGATCGTCCCGTTCATCGAGATCGACCGCGTGATGTACCCGCTCATCGCCAAGAGCATCGACTTCATCGCCAAGAATCAATTCTAAACGTTTTATCCCCATCGATCGTTAGGCGCGGCCTCATGATCGATAGGGAAACTAAAACGATAAAAAAGTAAGATCCGTGCGGGGGACGGCAAGGGTGTCCATGACGGGCGCGCTTGCTCTCCCCCGCACTTTTTTTATTGGTATCATCATTATTTATATTATACGAAGACAATGAGAACGATATACACCAACATCGCCCAACTCTGTGGCATCACCCACGGAGAGCTGCGCAAAGCGGGACAGGAGATGGCCCGCGTAGAGACGATGACAGACGCATGGCTCGCCGTCAAGGACGACAAAATCTTGGATTTCGGCACGGGAAGCGTGCCTGCGGAGCTGATGCAGGACGCAAAGGTCATCGACACTAAGGGCGCCTTCGTCATGCCGCGCTTCTGCGACAGCCATACCCACCTGGTCTGGGCAGGCAGCCGTGAGCAGGAGTTTGAGGACAAACTCCAGGGATTGTCCTACGCCGAGATTGCCGCCCGCGGTGGTGGCATCCTCAATTCTGCCGACCGTCTCCACGAGACGAGCGAGGAGGACCTTTTCGAGCAGACCATGCGCCGTGCCGAGGAAATCTGGCAGAAAGGCACAGGATGCGTGGAAATCAAGTCTGGCTACGGACTGACGACCGAGGATGAGTTGAAAATTCTGCGTGTCGCCCAGCGCGTAAAGGCCCATTCTCCCCTCCGCATCGTGACCACCTTCCTCGGTGCCCATGCCGTCGGCAGAGCCTACAAGGGACGCCAGTCAGAATATGTCGATCTCGTCATCAACGAGATGATGCCCCGTGTGGCTGCCGAGGGACTGGCCGACTTTGTGGACGTGTTCTGCGACGAGGGTTTCTTCACGCCAGAGGAGACCGACCGCATCCTCGAGGCAGGCGAGAAATATGGCATGAAGGGTAAGATTCATGCCGACGAGCTGGCCTTCTCGGGTGGATCCCGTGTTGCCATCGCTCATGGTGCACTCTCTGCCGACCACTTGGAGGCACTCCCCGAGGAAGGCATAGAGCAGTTCCGTGGTGCCGTCACCATGCCCACTGGTCTGCCGGGTACGTCCTTCTTCCTTAATATGCGGTTTGCCCCGGCCCGTGGCTTCATCGACGCTGGCCTGCCCATCGCTCTCGCCTCCGACTACAACCCAGGCTCCACGCCGTCGGGCGACATGAAGTTTGTCTGGTCCCTGGCCTGCACGAAGATGCGTCTCACCCCCGAAGAGGCATTCAATGCCATCACCCTCAACTCCGCCGCCGCCATGGGCTTGTCCGCGGAGTATGGCAGTGTGGAGCGTGGCAAGCACGCCTTCCTCCTCTTCCTCCGCGACGTCCCCTCGTTGGCATGGCTTCCGTACCAATACACGACACCGCTGCGCCACGCTACATTTTAAGACCAAGCGCTTCAACGTCCGCAAAGACACCACACACCGTTGCACATAGCAGGGTAGTGGAGACTTTATACGATAGACAAAGCCACATTCGCAAGGGAGAAACCCGTTGGAATGTGGCTTTTTGCATCCCCATCGGGATGCTGCAAAACACTAATCAAACACAAAAAAGCTTGTGTGAGGAATGGCTGGCGACCGTGAAGGCAGAAGCTATGGACAGCATCTCCATCTCCTGCGGTAGCCTACCTCAGTATATCTTTGAAGGCGAGATTGGCCAGCAGGGCTGTCGATTGACTGAGCATGCGGATAAACTCCTGGGCCGACGACTTCATATAGGAGTCGCGCAGCAAGTGCACACAACCATCCATCTCGTTGCCCTCCGCATCGATAGGGATAGCCTTCATACCTGGCTGGGTGAGCGTGGTGGATTCCGAGAGGATGGAGACGAGCGAGCTACGGCTCAGCAAGTCAAAGATGATATTGACATTGTTGACCTCCACCATGATTTTGAAGTTGTTGTCACGCCCCTCCAGCAGGTGCTCGAAGGCGTTGCGCGCCTGCAAGCCCTTGTAGGGCAGAATGAGATCATAGCGTTCAAGGTCAGCGAGGGTGACGCTCTGCTGCCTTGCCAGCGGGTGGTGATCATTGACGATGGCTGCCAGGCGATTGCTGAAAATCGCTCTGCTGTCTATCACCTTGTCCCGTTTCAGCGGCTTGAAGGCCAGCACAAGGTCCAGTTCACGCTTCTTCAGTCCGTCCATCAGTTCCTGCATGGAACGATAGACGATGTTGAGCCTGACGTGGGGATAGGCGTGGATAAACGCGATGAGCGTCTCGGCCATAATGTTGCTGAAGGAGAATGTCACTCCGATGTTGAGTTCTCCAGCCAGCATCTCGCGCAGGTCGTTCATGTGGTCCGCACAAGCCCCGGCCGCATTGACCGTCTTTTGGGCGTAGGGCAACAGTTCTTTTCCCGCCTCCGTGAGATACACCTCGTGGGAATTGCGCTCAAAGAGCGGCATTCCTATTTCCTGCTCCAGATGGGAAATCTGCTGCGACAGGGTACTCTGCGTGACGTAGAGCTTCCGCGACGCCTTGGAGAAATTAAGCGTTTCGGCCACCTGGAGGAAGTATTTCAATTGTCTGATTTCCATTCTTATCGGTCTAAATCCGTTTGCAAAGATACTACAAGAGTTTCTATTCGTGCGTATCGCGGGCATGATTTTTTTCCTTTCTTGTCCTTCTGTGTCCACCCACTCTCGCTCCTACGGCATGGGGCGTGACAAACTCTCCGTTGCGCTTTTTTCGTTCCACGAGCATGGCGAGCAACTTCCGCTTGCGTGTATCCTCGATGAAACGGCGGAAAAAGAGATTGGGCACAGCCACGCCGAGGGCGATGCAGATGATAGCCAGCGAAGCTTTGATGGCATTGTTCATGCCCACCGTGACTTCACCGACGACACCGTGCATCTCGATGAAAGCGAAGAGGGCGCGATACATCAGCACACCCGGAATCATCGGGATGACACTCGGGATGGTGATACACTGATGGGGCACATGGAACCAGTGGCGCGCCTTGATGACAGCGATGCTTACCGCCGTGGCTCCCGCCAGCGACCCGATGGTCAGTCCCATGTCCAGGCCGAGGTTGCCATTGCTCGGACCGAGGTTGATAAAGTTGCGCACACACACGGCGATGATACCACCCACGGCCACGACGGGCAGCAGGCGTCGCGGGATGTTGAAGATGGTGGAGAATCCCATGGCCGACACGGCGGCGGCAATGGCATACTCCCAATACTCATGATGGGGCGTCATGGTGAGCGTCTTGGCAAAATTGTCGATGCCGCAGACCTTGATGGCAAAGGCGATGCCGAAAGCCATGGCCAGCACCATGAGCAACGTATTGACGGCACGGATGAATCCGGTCTCGATATAGCCGTCGAGCATGTCGCTCACAAAGTTGATGAGCGGCACACCAGGTACGATGAATAGCGCGCACGCCATCAGTGGGTGCCATGGCGTAGTGGAGATCATCCACGACGGCATGCCCGCCATCATCGCTGGATCAGTAGAAAGGAGTGCTGTCGCCCAAGCCAGCAGCGTGGCCACGAAGGCCGAGATGCCGATAGCGACGTAGTTGTTGCAACCCATCGTGGGGAGAAACATCCGCAGGCGGAAACCCAGGATGGCCGCCAGGGAGCAATAAAAGAATGCGGTCCAGTCGCAGCCAAACTGGATGCAGAAGCCACCGCAGGCAAAGCCGCCACCTATCGCCACCTGCCAGGGGGTGAAGCCACGTGGCGCATCGTGGATGTCGTCGAGGGCCTTCTCATACTGCACGAGCGAGAAGTCCTCGCGGATGGCCGTCCAGGTGAGGCGGCTCACTTTGGCGATGGTGGCCAGGCTGATGCCGTGACGCTCGCAGCGCTGAAACTTCGTAAACGAGTGGAGCTCATCGCTGTAGTTGACCATGAGCACGTTCCAGTTGACATAGAGGTGTATGTAGCGCTCGTCCAGTCCCAGGAAGGCCATCGCGCGCTTCATCGTCCGCAGGATGCGCGAGGTGTCGGCCGCACTCTCCATGAGCAGGCTTCCTGTGCGTAGCAGCAGGTCGAGCTTGTGGCAGAGTTCCGTTTCGGCCACTCCGCGCCGCCGCCTCGGCTCTTCTACTGCCGAGGGGCGCACTGAAGGGTTCTCTGTTTTGACGTTTCTCATTCGTTTATCCGAATACAAAGATCAGTATCTGAATCGTGACGATGCGCAGGAACATAGCGAAAGGATAGACCGTGGCGTAGCCCACGGCGGGCGCGTCAGCAGAGGTCTGCTCGCGGACGTAGGCCAAGGCTGCCGGATTGGTATGGGCACCAGCGAGCACACCGAGCATCGTGTAGTAGTTGATGTGGAAGACATAGCGGCCTATCAAACCACCAACCAGGATGGGCACCATCGTGATGGCGGCACCATAGGCAATCCACTGCGCGCCCTCACCCGTGGCAAGGGTTTGTACAAAGGGCGCTCCCGTGCCCAGTCCGACACAAGCCAGGAAGATGCAGATACCCACCTCACGCAACATCAAGTTGGCCGAGATCGTATTATAGGTCACGAGGTTATATTTCGGGCCGAAGAAACCGATGAGGATGGCCACCACCAGCGGGCCGCCGGTGAGTCCCAATCGCAGGCTCTCATTGATACCGGGAAGGAAGAAGGGGATGTTGGCCACGATACAACCGAGCATGATACCAAGGAAAATAGGGATGAGGTTGGGCGCGTTGAGCCGCTTCATCTGGTTGCCAAGGAGTTTCTCCGTATGAGCAATAGCGAGCTCCGTACCCACCACCGTCACACGATCACCAAGCTGCAGTTTCAGATGCGGGGTAGCGATGAGGTCCACACCGTTGCGGTTCACTCGCGTGATGTTCGTGCCAAGGCTCGTGCGGATACCCATCTGGCCGATGCTCTTGCCGTTGACACCCGGCTTCGTCACAAGGATGCGACGCGTGATCAGATCCTTGCCAAAGGTCTCGGGCGCCACCTCTACCTTTTCGCCGACAAGGGCCACGATGGCCTCCACGGCCGTAGGATGGGCCACCACCTGGAGCAGGTCGCCCTCGTTGACTACCGTCGACCCGTTAACTACTTCACTCTTGCCACTGCCGTCGCTATGGATGATACGCGAGATCATGAAGTCGCGTTTCAGCACTTCGTGGATCTGGCGCACCGTGTCGCCAGCCACCATTTTGTTGGTCAGGCGCACAGAGAACGTGTGGAGCGTCATTTCCTTCAAGTGGCCTGCGCCCATTTTGGCAGCGTCCTCCTCATGGTGTCTATCGATGCGCAGGGCATAGCGGAGGATGACAAATGAGAGGATCACACCCAGCACACCCACAGGGTAGGCGATGGCATAGCCTGTGGCGATGGATGGGGCGTCAATGTGGCGCAGGTCGCTGAAAGCCTGTTGTGCCGCACCCAGTCCCGGGGTATTGGTCACGGCACCCGAGAGGATGCCGACGAGGGTCGTAGCGGATGTGCCAGAGAAGGAATAGACCACAAGGGTTGTCACAATACTCAATGCCACAACTACAATACTGAGGATATTGAGACTCTTGCCACCTCCACGGAAGGAGGAGAAGAAGCCCGGACCCACCTCAAGGCCGATGGAATAGACGAAGAGTATCAAGCCAAACTCCTTGAGGAAGTGGAGTAGATGCTCGTCGATGGTGATGGGAAGGTTGCCCATCAGCAGACCGATAAACAACACCCAGGCCAGCCCGAGCGAAACTCCGCGCACCCGAACCTTGCCCAAGCACAGGCCGAGCGTGATCACCAGGGCCAGAATCATCACTGAGTGGGCCACGCCTCCTCCCCACAACTCGGGGAATCCGTAAAACAACTTTTCAAGTATTTCCATTTGTACTTTATTATTTTGACTAATTTCCTCTGCCTTGCCGCAGCGCCACACCTGTCTGAAGTGGCATCCGCGATTTTCGATTGCAAAGGTATAGACAATAACGAAAGCCGCAGATCATCGGCATTTAAAAAGCACAAATGCAGCTATAAGCATTTTCGATAAAGCGACTTCTGCTTGTTTCCTTTCCGATTTGCTTTTGTATATCAACAAGTTACACACCACTCCCACGCCATCTCACTCTGATTCTTACCACCCCATATTCCTGCTGACTTTCATCTACACACCAGCCATCGCATTCTAAAAAACTGATAGCCGCATACGGATTTACTTTCTTTACTTGCAAATTCTTGATTCAAAAATCGAATGGAAAAGGGTAGATTGGATGGTAAAAACGCAAAGAGGGGCACCACGATGGGTGCCCCGATAAATTTGATATATATATATATATATTGTGTCCAGTAAGTAGAGCCCGCAGTCGCTGCGGGTGTGCCGTTCCGCTACGGCAACTAATCGTGTTTCATATATTAATGAGGAGAAAAAGGGAAAAGTAACCCCTGTTTTGAGAAAAAAATCAAAAAAAGTTTGTTTAGACCTGTAGATACGGGTGAGCTTGTATGCTTTTAGTCTGATTATGTGTACTTTAACTCGTTTCTTCCGTAAACTGTTTTTCCAGACATGGAATGACAAAGATATTTGTGTTGTTTCAATATAACCCATGCGTATAAGAAATACAACTTAAACAGCAAGTACAACACAACACTTCTCCTGCTGTTCTCGCTTCTAAAAGTGGAAACAACAGGAGAAGCAATGGAGGAGTAAGGTGGGATTCCATACTCAAACAATATCAATATTGTAACTGCTATGTTTTAAGTTAAGCAGCGAAGATACTTGTTTATATTCCTAATTTGAGTGCTTACATACAGCCCTTACACTTTCGCCATAGTATTTTGACGAATGGTTGGCCGATTTCCTAGAACTTGAAAAACTCAACTCCCAAACTTCAGAAGACGTTTTGCCCTTATACTGTGTTGCCGTTCTGTAAAAACCGTAGGTTTCGTTGCTATTTAAAGAATTCGATTTAAGTCCGGCTGCTGGTAAAAATATATAATTACCATTATCACCAAATACCTTAAAACCTTTTATTCCGTTTTCTGCGGTCCAAACCCAATCGCATTTGGTCAGCAACTCCATTATTTCTTCTTTTGTCGGTATTGTCCAAGGATTACCCCAAACAGCTTGTGCCACATCATATTGTGTTCCACTAATATTGTCTCCTATATTTTCACAAGTACTACTTGAACCAGAACAATATTTATATGTGTTCCAACTGTAAATGTCTTTTTCTTCAATTTCTCCCCAAGCGAAATAACCGCCATAATCTTCTGGACTTCTTGCACCAATATTGCAAGTCGCCCATTTCACACTTAGACCTAAATCAGTACACTCTTTCCCATTCACATTTTCTGTTTTGGGGAGAATAGATGTAAATCCTATGACTTGATAATTATCTTCATTGTCAACGGTTTCGTAAGCAACCGCAAAGACATTCTTTTCTTTATTTGAATATATAGCATTGCTGCCTGATTCTCCTACATAACTGAAACCATACAACGTTTTATTTATATCGACTTTTTCTTCTCCTTTTTTTGTCATTATCACGGCTGCACATAATCTGTCAGACGTAAATTGGTAAGCAATAGTGACTGGCAATCTCTTCGCATTGAACTGTAATATGCTTTCATCAGACGATTCTATCAACTGGTAGCCATTCATGTGTTGCTGTATAGCTTCTTTTGATGTACCCCATTCTGTATTGACGCTTTTCAATGCTTCTGCAATATCTCCTTCCGTTGAAATGTGACCCTCATCCAAAACGTCATCAGAAGAACTACATGCAGAAATGGAAATAAGCATAACTACACTACATAATATTTTTATTAGATGCTTTTTTGTTTGTCTTTTCATAATTCCTCCACTTTTGAAAGTTTCTTCACTAAATTATTTATTTTTTTTACCCGATAATCCGTTGTGGCTTCATCAAGACCTGATGGAGAAGATACAATATACACGGTAGTAGATGCGGTGAGATTATTATCCGTTGTAACCGTTATAGTTGCCTGTCCTTCTTTCTTTCCATAAATTTTTCCTGTAGATGTTACTGTGGCAACAGAAGTGTCTGATGATTTCCATTTATACGTTGTTTCAGATTCAGAGGGTGTCAAGGATGGTATAAGAGTATAGTTATATCCAACTGGCATTTCTACATTCTGTGGTAAGTGTAACGCTGTTGGTGCACCAACTACTTTAACCATGGCCTTTGCGGTTAATCCATTATCTGTCGTTGCAACAATGGCAGTTGTTCCCTCAGAGATGCCTTTTACTACACCCGAAGAAGTCACAGTAGCAATATTTTCATTCTCTGACGTCCAGATAATAGAAGCTGACGCTCCGTTTGGAGTATAGACAGGTTTCAACGACTTGGTTTTCGACACAATAACACTTAATGGATTTGGAGTCAGTTCCATTGTCTTTGCATCGACTTTTTTCACATGAACATCACAAAAACATGGTTCTGCAATTATAGGGTCAAGAGTGATCCTTGCATATCCGGTGCCAACAGCCTTCAATTTTCCTTTGCTGTCGATAGTAACTACATCTTCATTGCTCGATTCCCAAATAGGCGTTCCGTAATTGTCACTTCGAGTACACTTTAATGTGTGTTTTTCGCCAAGGTTTAAATTCAATTCTGTTTCACTAATACTCGCAGTTCCCCCGACGCACTGTATTCTATAAGTTTTTGTACCTTGTCCTGCATGATAATTATGGTCGTATGAACCAAGATATTCATACACATAATTACATGTCACATAGGCTGCCCCTGTGAAGTAGTGAGTGACTTTAACTATAGCTCCTACTTCTGATCTTTCTGTAAGAGTTAATCCCTCGTCGCATGACCATGTTGCACTTCTCGCATAGCCTTTAGGTGGGTCTACTGATAGATATTCATAAGACCCTACTTCTATGTTATATTGTGCCAATAGGTTTATTTGGAACAATATTGATAAGAATATCATTATTGTTAATCGCTTCATGTTCTAATTATTTGAATTGACGTGTCTATTATTTATGTTTCATTATATCACCAAATCGATTATGTACCCTGAATCTATTTCCATTTTTCCAAGCGAACATAAAATTAGGCAGATTCAAAAATCGTGCTTAGATTGATTTTGAATCTGCCCACATTCTTAATCTCGTGTCGGTATTCTACCAGTTCCACCACACGACGTGCACTTACCATTCCAGCAATTAGGGCACTTCAAACGCTTACCACTGAAAGAGTCGAAATAGGTACCTTTACCATTGCAAGTACGGCATAGTCCTGTTCCGCTACAAACACGACACATTCTGTCAGCATGTGCCGAAGGAGCGGCATGCGACTCGCAGCATTCTGTCGAACAGGCCACCATGTCATCGCCGTGTGTCGTAGAGGCAGTAAGGGTGGTCAGTGACCATACGGACAATACTGCAACAATAGCAGAAAGAATCATCTTGTTCATCATATCATACACTACATCCGTGTCGTGCGCAACTTTAAATTTGTTTATATTGTTTTTTTATTAATACCGTTGGGTAAATGGAAATATCCATTCACTTACAAAGTTTCAGTACACAAAGTTACATCTATTATGCGACGTCTTGCATGGCTATTATTGCCCATTTCGTGAATCACTGTGTTTTATTCGCGAACGAAAACACCGCGTAAGCATCTGCCTAATTCCGATTATAAGTAATCATCCACCGATTCTGTGAGCGGCGGCGGCGCTTCTCCATAGTCCTCCTCGTCAGTTTTTGCTTCGACATCGAAATCGACGGATTCGCCTTGCATTATCGTCGAATAGGAATTGCGGGCCTGCTACATCAGACTACGGAGTGCGGGCTTCGAAACATTGAGCATGATCACCTGACCGTGGGAGTCTGAGAGCGACACGGTCTGTTTGATGGCGTTCATGTGAAAGACACTGTTGTAGTTGATAATATACTTCCTGCCCATTCTGATCATATTGTTGTGTTCAGAGAACTTCGACCTAATCTCTCGCTCTATCTCGCCGAGGCAAAAGGGTACCATGATTTTGACCCCTTGAACTGTTCGGATTCTGGTATACCTCAAATCCGCAACTAAGCTTTTCAACGTGCTTATTGCGTGTACACGTCCTCTCATTACTGGATTATCAGAGAAATTGAGGCTGAAATACCCACTTCTGCCTACAACATCCCCTTACCCCACAATGCGACTTGAGGCAATACGCAGTATCATACCCATAAGTTGTAGGCGTTATCCAAAATCTGTTTGGAACACATCCGCGTAAGCATTGTTACAGGTATAGAGATTCAGCACATACCGCCTTGACGTCCTGATCCACTTGGCTGGTACAGAGACAAACCTGAAGACAAACGCTTTTATGCGACTTGTGGCCTTGAGCCCGAACCTCTTTACGTCAAGTCTTTGGATAATGGCCTTGTAGAAGTTACGGATAAGTGCAGTAAGAAGAAGGAACACGGTGTTCTGAGCGATGAAGGATTTGGGCAATCTGTCCCACCCGAGACCATTGTTCATATCATCGAAGATACGTTCCTTTCCTCCACGAAGGTTATAGAACTCGACAATTTCTCTTGCGGAAGATTCATAGTCGTTGGTCAGGATACAACGGTATGTGTATTCTCCTTCCCAAAGATTCTGCACACCATCCATCCGTTTCTGTCTTTGAATCACAAGTCGGTATGCTTTGCCCTTCCACTTCTCAACAAGGATAGAGTTCAATTCGAACTCAATGCCATTGATTCCCTCAGTCTTCCAGCCTCTGAGGGAAAAGATGTCATTGTAGAGCGAACTGCAGCGGTTTGCGCGGATACAGAAGGATTTGCTGTGTTTCTCTACTTCTTCCACGATTTCCTCGGAACATGATCCACAGTCAGTTCTGAAACGATTGACAGTAAGTCCGTTCTGTTCAAATCTCTCAAAAAATCTCTTCAGCGGGTCCTTCTGATGGAAGCGAAGGTTTTCGTTAAGCCAGATGAGCAGAGCTAAGTTTACTTAAGCTCTGCCATGGCGAGAAAACGTGCCATGAAATGGAACATTTGTATTGCCATCGCTATTCTCTATGCCGACAATCAAGTCACCAATAACCGCCACGCCAGGGCGATAGCCAAAGAACTTCTTATATGTAGGCTTTGTATCATACTTCTCTGTCTCTATGAACTGATGATCGAAATCAACATCATACATCTCACCCACTTTCAGTTGGCCAGATGCAAACATACAATTGAGCAGTAAAGTATTGAGAGTGTCAGCCGTATTGAAATCGTAGTTCTTACCCGCATCTGATGTGTATGAAATGTTTTCTTGCGTCAGCTCCTTTATCGCTCTGAGGATAGTATCAGAGCTACAAGTGCGAAGTGTCGGATGAAGCGAGAGATGGTTCATCAAATGAGTAGTGACATCCTCAATGCATGAGCCACCACAGAAGTAGATACTCATGAGTGAACGGATGATTTCGCTGTACTGATAACCGAACAATCTACACCTTAGACCGAGGGTTGGAGCCGATTACAGAAGACAATGTGGAGTCAAATTGCTCCATGATTGAAAATAATCCTCCCAAAGGAGTGAGTTTCTCGGATTTTATTTGTATTTTTGCCATGTCATATCAGAGTTTTGCTTATTTGTTTTTGCGACACTAAGATAAGTGAATTCTTCGACATGGCAAAATCCTGGGCAACTTTTTGTTGCTCAGGCACTTAAAAAGTTTAATTTACAATAGTGTTGCGGAATTAAGGATTATGGAAGACAGGCGAAAACTACTCAATGTTTTTCTTACAGCGTTCCCATTGGAAACCTTGTCGGAAATGCCATTGGATAAATATACTAACCTAAACAGAACTGACTCTTTCTGTTATTGGGTTGAGAGTAAAACCCATGAGTTAGGTTCTATAGGGGGCGGCTCGTCCTATAAGTTTGGCATCTACAAGTACAACAAGAAACCAAAGGACACACGTGAACGATTCATGTGTGATGGCACCTATGCTTGGTATACCAAGAACGGAAATTCGGCAGAAGAAGCTTACACATTGGTAAGAAGTGATATCGTGAAAATAGCCAACTATGCCAGAAACGGCGAGTTTGAAGCCATCGACAGCATAACCACCTTTGGCAATGTGTTCAAGTGGAAGATAGCCTTCTTGTACTCCAATGAGCAATTGGTTCCTATCTATAACCGTACCATGTTGGAGAAAGCATCTGCCAAGTTCGGTTTGGACAATCCCAATGGCAAGAGTATTCCAGAGATGCAACGCTTCCTTCTCGAAAAGAAAGGTCCGGAAGACCTATTCATGTTCTACGATAGGCTACTCCAAATGATAAAAAACAACAGTCAAGCAGATGATACGCAATTATCAGAAAAAAAGTACTGGCTCTATGCTCCAGGTGAGGGAGCATCAAAATGGGATCTCTGCCAGCAAGACAATATCATCTGTATCGGATGGGATGACATGGAAGATTTGGAGCAATATGACTCTCTTGATAGCGTTAGAGTCCATTTGAGAGATGTCTATGGAAAACCAGATGCAAGTTTCATGAATGATGGTCTTGCGATATGGCAGTTTGTCCATGAAGTACTACCAGGAGATGTCATTTTCGTCAAGTCAGGAATCAGTAAGATTATAGGCAGGGGAATAGTAAAATCCGAGTACATCTATGATGAGACCTATGAAGACTTCAGAAATATCCACAAGGTGGAGTGGACAAACATCGGAATGTGGGACGCTCCTCACAATTCTGTGTTGAAGACGTTGACAGACATCACCAAGTACCCCGACTATGTTAAGGCGTTGGAGGCATTGATCAACACACCCACCCAGAAACGCTACTGGTGGTTGGTGGCCAATCCCAAGATATGGAGCATGGCAGACTTGGCTGTAGGCTCTACCGTAGAGTACGAACTCTATAACGATAGCGGCAAGCAACGGCGCATCTTCCAGAACTTCCTTGACGCAAAAGCTGGTGATGCCGTCATTGGTTATGAGTCAACTCCTGTCAAGCAAATTGTCGCATTAGCAGAGGTTTCAAAAGAGCAGAATGGCGAGACTATAGAGTTCGTGAAGAAAGAAGCTTTGAAGAATCCGATAGATTTTCCGACCATCAAAGCCGTTGAAGGCTTGAAGGATATGCAATTCTTGGGAAATCCACAAGGTTCATTCTTCTGTCTGTCAGAAGCCGAATATGAACTTATACTTGATCTTATCCGTGAAAGCAATGCTGTCCCTGTTGTCAAGCAAAAGGAGTTCTACATCAAAGATGATTTTCTTAGTGAGGTCTATATGGGTTCTGAAGCTTATGATAGCCTTGTCGGACTGCTGAGACAGAAGAAGAACATTATACTACAAGGTGCTCCTGGTGTCGGCAAGACCTTCACCGCCAAACGCCTTGCATACTCCATGCTCGGTCTGAAGGATGATGAGCAAATCGAGATGGTGCAGTTTCATCAGAATTTCTCGTACGAAGACTTCGTCATGGGCTACAAACCAACGGAAGACGGAGGGTTCATGCTGAGACCTGCCATCTTCTACAATTTCTGCAAGAAAGCCAAGAGTAATCCCGATAAGCAATATTTCTTCATCATCGACGAGATAAACCGTGGCAATCTGAGCAAGATATTCGGAGAACTCCTCATGCTCATAGAGAAAGGCTATCGTGGCAAGACCCTCAAACTGGCGTACACAGGTGAAGACTTCACTGTCCCAGAGAACATCTACGTCATAGGCATGATGAACACGGCAGACCGTAGCCTTGCCATGATAGACTATGCTCTGCGTCGCCGTTTCAGCTTCTTTGAGATGGAGCCAGGCTTCTTGACTGATGGCTTTAAGCAATACCAAGAAAGTCTCCATGATGAGACCTTTGACCAGGTAATAGATGCCATCGTCAATCTCAACAATGTCATCGCCAATGATGATTCCTTGGGATCAGGCTTCTGCATTGGGCACAGCTATTTCTGCGACCAAGAAACTGTCAGCAAGGAATGGCTGAGGAATGTCGTGAACTACGACATAGCCCCGATGCTGAAAGAATACTGGTTTGATGAGCCACAAAAGAGCAAGATGCAAATAGACATCATCAAGAACATACTATCATGATAATAGACAAAGGCATACCAATCAAGAACGTCTACTATATGCTCACATACGCATTCAAGGAGCTGAATCGGAACAATTATGAGCAGATAGCAGGAGAAGACTTTGAGGATATTCACGACCTGTTCGCGGAAATCCTCTCCCTCGGTATTGCCTATCTTTTGAAGCAAGGTCTCCATCGTCAGTACGTCATCAAGGAAAAAGAACTGCAAACGCTACGTGGAAAGTTATCTATGCAGCAAACCATCAAGAAGCGCATGACGAGAGACACCCACTTGGTATGCGAGTATGACACTTTCTCAGAGAACAATGTCTTCAACCAGATATTGAAATCGTGCGTACTCCTGCTGCTTCGCTATTCCGATGTATCATCAGAGAGAAAGGCAAAGCTGAAAAAGCTCATGATATACTTCGAGGCAGTTGATGAGATACCATCTTCCTCTGTTCACTGGGATATGTTGCGCTATGACCGCAATACACGCACATACCAGATGCTTCATAGCCTGTGCTATTTCTTGTTGCATAGCCGACTGTTTACAACAGAAAGTGGAGATGTGAAGATGGAGCGTTTCTCTGACGCACACATGAACCTGCTCTTTCAGCGTTTCGTCATGGAGTATTACAAGAGGAAACATCCAGAATACAAAGCGCAGGCAAAGCAGATAAAGTGGGACTTGTGTGAGAACGAGAGTGTCTCAGCCTCTATGTTGCCTATCATGCAGACTGACGTTACCCTCGTTTTAGGAGATAGAGCGTTGATAATAGACACTAAATACTATAGTCAAACCGTCCAGGAGAATATGGGAAAAATAAGCATCCATTCCCCCAATCTTTATCAGATACATACCTACGTCACAAACGAGGACAAATACCATGCAGGTCTCGTAGATGGAATGCTTCTCTATGCGAAAACATCCAGCGACATCCAACCGAATGTCCAGTTCAAAAACCATGATGGAAATGTTTTCATGGTAAAAACTTTGGATTTAAGCCAAGACTTCAAAGTCATTGAGGAACAACTGGAGAATATACCTAATTACAAAGTATAAATAGGGTCCGCTAATTTATCTTGCTCCAGCTGACTTGTGGCGAGGGTAAAACTCCCACGATGTTGTCGATGTATGACAAGACGATACAACTTTCCCTTCCATTTCTCAACAAGGATGGAGTTCAACTCAAACTCGATGCCATTGATCTCGACAGCCTGCCAGTCCGTCAAGGAAGACATGGTGTCGTAGAGGGAAGAGTACCTGTTGGCACGGATATAAAAATGCTTGCAATGGGCCTCCACCATTCCCACAATCTCTTCCGAGCACGAGCCGCAATCCATGCGGGCGCGAGCAACATGCACTCCCGATGCCTCCAGCCGCTTGAAGATTCTTTCCAAAGTCTCTTTCTGGTTAAAGCGCACGTTGGTATTGCCATCCCTGTTCTCAATGCCGACAATCACGTCGCCGATGACCGCAACGCCAGGACTGTAGCCCAAGAACTTCTTGTAGGTGGGCTTTGCGTCATACTTTTCCGTCTCTATGAATTGATGGTCAAAGTCAAAATCGTATTCCTGCCCAACCTTCAGCTGCCCAGTTGCAAGTAGGGCATTGATCAACAGACTGTTCATTTTGTCCGCAGTATTGAAATCATAGACTCTGCCAGAAGCTGACTGATAGGCGGTGTTCTCACAAGTTAGTTCCTCGATAGCGCGTAATATGGTGTCCGCACTGCAAGTGCGAAGGGATGGATGAAGAGACAAATGCCTCATGAGGCGAGTTGTCACATCTTCGACACATGAGCCGCCACAAAGATAGACGCACATCAAAGAGCGCAGGATCTCGCTATACTGATAGCCATACCATTTGCATCTCGTCCCCAAGGTGGAGTCTATGGTTTGAGCCAAAAGAGCATCAAAATGCTCCATGATTGGAAAAATTCCTTCCAAAGGTGTGAGTTTCTTGGATTTTATTTGTACATTTGTCATGTCATTCGGAGATTTTGCTATACTTCTTTTGCAGCACTAAGGTAGGTGAAAAATCTGACATGGCAAAGTCCTGAGCAACTTTTTGTTGATCAGGCACTTATAAAAAATGCTAACTCATAGTGCTGCGGAAATTAGGTTAAATTCAAATCAATAATTTTATGATATCCATAAACCAACAAGAAGAAGCATTATTTCAAGAATGGTCTAATGCCCTTGAAGTAACTATGGATGAATTTGTCAGTGACGGACTCCTTTTTCATGACGGCTTGATTTTTGATGGAGCGAATTGGGTTAGAACATGTTCTGGTAATAATACCGAAATTTGGATTAATTCATCAAGACGCCTTTTGATAATCACAAGGGATCAGCCAAGTGATGATGGTAATGTATGGGATGTAAGAGGTGAAACCCCATATTCACCAGATGGTTACTCTCTCAAAAAGATACCAATGCTAAAATGTCTAATACCATGGGCATATGCATCGTTGCTTTATGACAACGAAACTCAAGGTATGTGCCCTAAAGATGAGATTAGTAAAATTGGGTTTTGGATGACGGCACCAATAGCTAGAATAAATTGTGGCAAAGTAGCAGGAAATAGAGTCAAAGATGGAGGATGTCCTCGTAAAAAAGTAATTGGATATTTAAAGGAAAGCAAGACTTTTATTCTCAAACAACTAAAGATATATGACGCAAACATAATCCTATGTTGCTCAGGATATGATACGCAATCAAATCCAATTATAGATTTTATAAAGTCAAACTATTTGCAAGATTTAGCCAAAATAAATAATTACATTTGGTTTTCTGTTGCTCAAAAGAAAATTATTATAGATTCGTATCATTTCAGTAATAGATACATCAATTCGTATCAAGAAGCTAAATACATCAGAGACAGTATTTTGGAAGCAAAATCCAAAGGATTTACTATTGATTAGTAAATACACGTTATTATTGCTGAAAACGGAGGATATCCACCCACCCCAAACGGGGATATCCGCTAAAGCTTCGTATAACACTTCGGGCTGCCTCCATAATGGAAGCAGCCCGAAGTTGTTTTTATCCTTCACTTATTTCCCATCCAAGACTTTCTACTTGATGTGAGAAATTAATAAAATTATCACCCCACTCTTTGCAGACGGCAAACTTGATACCATCAGCTGAAGTCAGGATGTCTTTTGGATCAGTATAATAACGGTTGTTGTGATCAAAACCGACACTTGCCTTTTCTTCTATCCAACTCATTGGACGAATAACACCATAACTCCCCTGCAAGTTCTTTGGGAAAACCCGCTCCAGTTGATCATAGTTCAAATCGGAATGCTCCATCACATATTGTGTAACAGCCAACGGAACCAGTTCGCGTTTACTATACGGACCATCACCATTCAGCTTATACAAGGTTCGTTTGCCTGGTTGTTTATTACCAGAACGTGATGAACTATCGGCAGAAAACGTAACATCGCTACCTGTTTCATCCTTGATAACCAAGCCTAATCTCATCTCATCAGATATCTGACGAAGCATTTCGATTTTCGTATCATTCGACATGTTGATGTAAATATACCATCCATCTACTAACTCCTGACATTTGAAATCTACATCAGTTCTACGATTACGCCCCACCAATGGGAAACCTTTAAACGTTCTACCACGGAAAGCGGCTGCTTTATGCAGTCCTATCACTTTTAATGTAGCAATCATAGTCTCCTTGGCATTCTTACGCTGAGCCACCGTACCATCCGGAAACTTTACAGTAAAGCCAATACTTTCGGAACGCTGGCTAAAGTGCTTACTTGCCGATTGAGCAGCAGGTTGCTCAGCGACAAAAGCTGGAGTTTCTACAACCTCAGATGTATCATCTGTTTCTTTTAAGGACACCTTCACGGCGATATCACCTTTAGGTTCATAATCAATAGTTACTCTAATAGGACAACGAACTTCTGAGAGTACTTGAGCCATAGACTCTCTGATGGCAGTTGCCAGTTCATCTCGCAAAAGAGTCTCCTCCTTAGCCTTCCAAAGTTCTTCGTCAGCTTCGCCGCTAAACATTTCTCTATACCGATCTCTAAGCTGATAAAAATCTTCTATTTTACTCATATCTCATTTTTTTCTTTTATTGTTCTATATTATATGACTCATACTCATCACGAGAAATTGGAGTCTCTGGGTCAACAATCAACACTTCATCATAGGTCAAGCCATAGAGGTGATAGACAAGGAAATCGATTTGATTCTCCAAGGCGGAAGTATCGGCTAAAGGATTTACTTCAAGCAACACAATTATAGAGTTTACCAAGTTTGATATTAATTTCTCGTCCTTCGCTTTTTTTAAAGGAATTGACAATAAAGGCTCTTTATCTATCTGATAATTATCACCTTGCATTTTCCCCTTATTTCTTAACCAAAATGCTATCAACTTGGAATTAAGCAATCCCGTTAAATACTTCATGTCATATCGATTTGTCTTTATAACATAAAATGTAGCAGAAACATATGCATCAAAATCAGAATAAGAAAACGAAGGTCTGCCTACACACTTTCTCAAACTGACTATTTTTTCACCTTTAAAAAAACGCTCTTCTCGTGCTCTATGTAATCCATATGGCTTGTTATCTGAGGTTATTATATTTTTAACCCAACTTGCAGCTTTTAGTTCACACGGTATACCGAACTCTTAAAGTTTGTCAAC
>ERZ779851.940-NODE-940-length-27834-cov-7.397782_pt1 | contig 27834 bp, 20 predicted proteins | sample MGYA00511094_ERZ779851 | MGnify/ENA primary metagenome ERZ779851 (study PRJEB29588, sample SAMEA2155512) | human gut metagenome | biome: human gut; feature: human-associated habitat; material: faeces | place: Denmark | collected 2008/2010 ...
CAACCTGGGTGGAGCAATTCGTAAAGTCAGACGAATTCCGTAGTGGCGCATATCGCAACAAAACGATAATCGTCCACTCTAAACAGAAAGGCGCAGAGACCGAAGCTAACACTCGTCTGCTTCTGGATGTGGAAAACCCGAAAAATCCGGTGGAGATCGTGATCCATGTCAATATGCTCAAAGAAGGTTGGGATGTCAACAACCTCTATACCATCGTTCCGCTTCGGACGGCCGCATCCAAAATTCTGCGAGAGCAGATGGTCGGTCGCGGTCTGCGCCTGCCCTATGGGGAGCGCACCGGTGACCGGGATGTAGATGCCGTCATGCTGACTGCCCATGATAAATTCAATGATATTCTGGCGGAGGCGCAGCGCGGTGATTCCATTTTCAAGGCAGGGAATGTTATCAAGGCGGAAGAAATTGTGCCGGAACAGGTTACCACCACGCAGTTATCGTTTGACATGCCGTCCAACGAAAGCCACGATGAAGCATATTCCTTCACACAGATTGAGCGGACAGAGCAGACCGACGCTGTGATCTCCAGAGCGCAGACGCTGATCCGGCAGGAGGTTTCCCGCAGCATTCAGACCGAGCCAGAGCATACCGTTACACCTCAAACCGCACAGAAAATTGTTGATACGGTTGCTGCACAGCTCTCTGTGGATAAGGACTTGGGCGTTACGTTCCATGAAAATGAGATGCCGTTGGCCGCATGGATGCTGTATCAGACGGAGCAGACACATATCGCCGCAAAAGCAAAGTTCATCCCGATTCCCCGTATCAAGATCACGGATGCCGGCGTTGAGGAATATGTGTTTGTGGATTTTGATCTCGATGTGTCGGCCTTTAATCATGTGCCTATTCGCAATGAATTGCTAATCCAGAACCTTGAAGACATGGCAGATCGCCAGCGCATCAAGGGAGACGCCATTGATTTTGAAGGCTATAACCCCAAGAAAGTAATTCTGGATGAGCTGCGCAAAAAGCCGGAGATCGACTATGAAAAATGCTCTGCGCTTTTGTTCAAAATGATCTCCCGGCTTTGCGACCACTATACAGCGAACCACGGCGAGAACGGCATGCGCAATATCGTTATGATGTATAAGCGCGATATCGCAAACAAGCTGTATGCGCAAATGATGCAGCATTTTTACTGTAAGAACGGCTTTCTGCAAGAGGAGGTCGTTGGTACCCGCGAATATAATCTCCAGCAGACTTATAGCTGGAGAGAAAAGGTCGGCCTTTTTGAATCCTTTACCGAGGATATCAGGAATGTGCTGTTTACCGGTATTCAAAAGGGCGTTTTCAGTGAGGCGAAGTTCCATAGCAAGGACGGAGAGCTGACGCTTGCCCGTGTGATGGAAACAGATTCTGATGTCATCAACTGGCTTAGACCGCATCCCCGTGAGTTCAATATCACCTATAACCACGGCCATGCGTACGAGCCGGACTTCGTGGTAGAAACCGAGGATATTATTTATCTGGTGGAGGTCAAGGGCGAGGATAAGCTCAATGACCCGGATGTAATCGCAAAGAAAGAGCGAGGGATACAGTATTGCGCCGTTGCCTCCCGTTGGGGCAAAGCCAACGGATACAAGGAGTGGCAGTATTTGTTTATTCCGGCGGGGCAGATCAGGTCGAGTTCTACCTTTGCGCTTTTGGCCGAGAGGTTTAAGGAGCTGTAATGGTCGATAGCTATAGTATCGGCTATGTAACACATAGGAGAAAGAGGTTTATTATGAGTTATTCGGGCATTGAGCATAAACTGAGAGTTTTTATCAGTTCTAAATGTGGCGGGAAATACACCATCGCAAGGAAATCGTTACAGAAGCTGTTAGATGTAACAGGCTTGGTAGAAACATATGTTTTTGAAACAGATCCAGCCAGCAGCGAAGACACGCAAAGTGCTTATTTGGATTATGTTGACAATTCAAATCTCTGTATCTTTCTCGTTGATAATGCGGATGGGGTTCCTCCGGCTGTCTTAAGTGAAGAAAAAAGAGCAAAAGACAAGCATTTAAGATTGCTTTATATTTTTTGCGATGAGAACAAGAAAGAGCCAACCCCCATGCAGGAAGATGTCAGAAAACTGCAATCAGCAAAGTATGCTCTTGCACACGAGTTTTCTGACATCGTCTCCAAAGCATACGATAGCGTGATGCAGGACGTTATCGCGGTATATAAGAAGAAGGAAGAACTGTTTTCGGTCGAAAAGAGCGAAGTCGAGCCAATAAGTGCTAAGGCGCTAATCACTGAAACATATTCGCTTCCAGCCACGAGTTTTTCAAAATACCCGCATGTTGCATGTGTACTCACAAAAAATATACTTCCGGTGAACCCGCTTAATAAAGAGGATGAAGAAACATCGCTCGAAAGACTGCTGTCTGAGCATCTGCAAACCGTTATTTTTCAAAAGCCCTTTGATGAGACTATTATCGATAGCATATGCACCGAAGTGAGCAAAGAGAATAACGGGGAAATATGCGAAGTTTTGCAGCTGCGATATCAGGCTCAAAAATGCTACTATCTCACTAAGTATGATGAATGTCTTATGTTGCTTCAGCAAGCTGTTTCTACTGCGATTAATAAGCAAGGTATTCCAACGTGGATTGCAAACGACATCGCAATCGATATCCGACATGTCCAAGGACGAATTGACGAAAGAAATAGCACATTCACTCTTGAAAATCCGGGTCAAAAACTAATAGATACGAGCGGCGAACCGGTGTATTTCCCGTACTTGGATAGACAAGTCGAAAACATGCAGGAAGAGATAGCCAAAAAATATTATTCTCAGTTAAGCATTTCTCCCTACACAACAAACTGGGGTGGACTGGATCAGATTTTTTCTCCGCTTGCAAATGCTTTTTGCATTGCTGAAATGCACGGATCTATTGTTCAAACAGAGATAACGCGAGACAGGCTCATTTCGATTTATTCGATGCTCTGTATTCTTTATGAAGATCATGAATTGCTTGTCGAATACATTAAGTATCTTATAATCAACCGAGACTTGAAGAAACTTGATGCAGTAATCAGGACATATAATCAATCCATAGATATCCTCAATGGTCAGGATATTGATTCGATTATGGATTGTATCAATAATATGTTTGATCCTATTCATCAAATAATGTCTAAATATCTTCTGGCCAGCCGGCTTGGATATTATATGAGCGATACAGCATATTCTGCTCTTTATAGCGAATTGATAGATTACGCTATGAGGTGGGTTCAAGACGATAAGCGTGTTTACAATATCAATACTTTTATTTTTGATTTTTTTGGACAGAACACTTACCGTATGAATGGCAAAGATATTGTTGCCTTTATACGTGAGGTGTTTCATCATGGGTTGAAGCGCTTTTATATGGATTGTTTTAAGGTGCTTCGCAGTATTGATTTTGAAAAGATTACTCAGAAGGATCAGCTCAAGGTAAAACAAGTATTACTTGATGTGACAGCGACAGAAAACGAACAACTCTTTGATCAATACTATTCTTCGGCAGTTATCCGGTTTTGCAAGACTACTGAGGTGTTATACGAAGACCTTGAAGCAGTAATAGCGGAAAAGTATCCTGATTTTTATAAGCATACATTCTTGTTGGAAATGTCAGCACAACGAAATCAAGACTTCTCTGAGCACATCAAATCGTATATAGCGGAAGCAAAATCTCGCAACGAAACGCAGGAAATGAATGGGACATATTCTGGATATGCCTACGAAAGCCTTGATGTGGTTTATAATATTCTAAAAACAGAGGAAATCATTCTCGGTTCAGAATTGCTAAAAGGCATTATCGATGCAGGAATTGAAACTCTATCTTCAGAAAAGCAAACAATACAAGCCAAGAGATCGGCGGTTCGTCTTTTGCAATTTGTATATTTCAGAAGCCGTGAACAAAAAGAACTCTGGAATGAAATAGGCGACCAAATGATAGCCAATGCTGCAGCTTTTTCTATCGGAAATGAGATGGGATTTTTCTCAAAAGATACAAATCGCATATTATCATTCCAGTATTACCTCTTTATTTACAGTTCTTTCGAACCAGGCTGCGAAGGTCTGCTTGATCAGCTATATTCAACAGATTCATCGGAAGCGTATACCATTGTGCAGTTTTTGAAGATAATAACTGATTTTCTTGAGTGCGCAAAAGATCAATTGGAGGATGATACTCTCATTTCAGCATTTTTGTATTATAGCATTTTTATGTCACAGCATAAGGAGCGAGATGTAAAGTATTACGCGACCACATGTCTGATTGAGCTAACTAATTTCGAAAATGCAAAACGCCTTGCTTTGATTCATCTATCGCAAATCATGGATACTGGATCACAAGCAGCTAAGATTGCAATCTTAACTCGTCTGGGGCGAATACAGGTTAATGAGGATGATTAGTATTTAAGGCAAATAATAAACAAAGGCAAGTCAGACAGCAATTATCTTGTACGGTTTGTTGCAGCGCGTGACGATCTTGACTCTATTGGTGACAACGTATGAAAGAACAAAGAGGCTATATCGTAATCCTCCCGGAACAGATCATCGAAATCCCCCTAAGCAGCAACCTTTCCTGGCTGCGGATGTTCTATGCGCTGCCGCGTGAGCTTGTGGAGAAGCGTCCGGAGTATTTGGAACTGCCGAGAAATATCCGGCGTTTGCTCGACAGCGAAAAGTACCGCAGTATGCTGAAAAGCGACAGCTTTTTGGAGCTTGTATGGGATTGCTATGCCTGGGCTGCCTGGCAGTTCTTTCAGGTTCCGAAAAAGGGCGGCAAGTATCAGGACATCCCCGGAGACTGGCAGAAGTATTCCGGCGACTTCCCATTGTGGAGAATGGCATATCTCATTCTCCCACATTTCCGCAACAGGATCGAGGCGTCTGACGGCGGCAGCTTCCAGGAGCTCTTTACGGAGCCCACAGCGCATGACATTGATTGGCTGACATACGAGCAATTCAGCGTGTTTGTTGAAGACCTCACCAAAATAACCGTCGAAGAGGAAAACTGGCAGCCGCTTATTGACGAGATATGGAAATCCCGTCAGCCGGAGGATTATGCCGGAAAAAGCGTTCAGAAGCGGGACTTCATGCGCTCATGGATGCACAGCCGGACAATACCCGCCCTGTCCTTGGAGGAAATCAGAGCAAACGGGCTGTCAATCAACGGCGATGCTCTCTATGATATCGCTGACCCAAGTGCGGAATTTGAAACGAGGGTTCTGAAAAAAGCCAAGATGGATGATTTCAAAAGCCGTTTGAGTGAGACGGATCAGAGAATTCTGGAGCTTCGAGCCGCGGGTTATTCTCAGAAAGAAATCGCAGAGAGGGTTGGTTTCAAGGTGCCGAGCGCAGTTTCAAAGCGAATCCGGCAGGTGGCAAATCGTTTTGACGATTTTGTAAGCAAGGAATACGGCGAATTCATAGACAAGCATATAGAGTAGGAATTGCGCCTTTTCGCTGTGTACATACGTACCGAAAAAGTTTTTCAAAAAAATTCTCAAAATTGGAACAAAACACATTCCCCCATGCCCATATACTATGGAGAGGGAGAAAACAAGCGAAGCTTTGTCAAAAGACGGAGCCTCGCTTGTTCTTTATCTGAGAGAAATTTGCCGGAGGTGCAACATGAAAGAACAGAACAGAATAACGGAAGCGGCTTCCGAAAATCGAAAGCGCGGTAGGCCTCCGATAGATATCGGGACTACTTCCTGCTTAGACGGTACTCGCCGTACACAGGTCAATGCAAAGTATATGTTTGAGGCAATCAATATAATTTCGGAAGCCGCTTCCGAAATTCCGGACAGCCATATGCTCTGGCGTTCCGATGACGCAACACAAACCGCCACCGGGAAGCACGGCATACTGGAACAGATTGGTCGTATGTGGCTGCAGGATCGTATGTCCTATGAATCCTGCGTCCTTATCGCGAACTTATCTATCAGTGCATTGAAGATGGGGTACAAATCCCGTGAGATCGAATATGCGATTCGTAAAATCCGCAATGCAGCCAAGCTTGTAAAGAAGAATCCATATAGTGATTGGTTCTACCAGTCGGAGGTGGAAGCCATCAGAGAGTTTCAGAGAATGGCCGGAGATTGAGGAATTTCGGAAGCCGCTTCCGAAATTCCTTCCTTCAAGCCGCTGCGGGCAGGCGCCGTACATAGCCCGGACATTTTGCCGGGCTAAATCTTACGAAGGAGTGATAGCATGTCACAAATCGAAATCATTAAAGCAAAGGTTGCACCTGCCGACGCCGCACGACAGTACGGATTGACCGTACACAGGAACGGGATGGCGCTATGCCCGTTCCACAACGACACCAACCCGAGCATGAAGCTCTATGACGACCACTTCTACTGCTTCGCCTGCGGGGCGCACGGGGATGTCATCGACCTGTCAGCAAAGCTTCTGGGGCTGAGCTTTACGGAGGTTATTCACCGTATTGCCGTGGATTTTGGCATTGACCCGGACAAGCCGCCGACTTTGATGCCGGTAAGACCGTATCTCGCGCAGTTCCGGAAGGACGAAACGCTGTGCATTTCAGTTCTCACGGAATATGAGCAGCTGCTCCGCCGCTGGAAGACCGAATACGCACCGAAAACGCCGGATGAAGAATTCGACGACCGTTTCGTGGAAGCCTGTCAGATGCTCGACACAATCGAGTATTTGGCAGATTTTTTATGCGCCGCAACATTGGAGGAGCGCGTAAAAACCGTGGACGACCTGCTTCAAAACGGTCTGATAGAAAAGCTGCGTTACAGATTGGAGGGGGTGCATGCCAATGGACGAGCTGCTTGATTGCCCAATCTGGTGGAACGGAAAAGATATTGTCGAGGCGGCATTCTGCGAAGAGTTCACACGCAATCATCAGCTCGCTTATGATTGCAGCGCCTTCTTTACACCGGAGGGACACATGACGGACGAGCGCCCGTTGAAACAGAAAATCTATCATGAGCTGAAAATCTGCGCCGTCAAAAACGTACCGCACACCATCAACAATATCGTGGAGCTTTTGAAATTCTACAGTACGGGTATCGATCTTGCGCCGCAGCAGGACAGAGTTCATCTTGCAAACGGAACGCTGTATCTGGACGGGACGATTGTCCCCGGAAAGCCTGAGATCGTCCGCAGCCGTTTGCCGATCAGGTACGATCCCGATGCTCCGAGACCGGAAAAGTGGCTGCGATTTTTGCATGACCTGTTCCATGAGGAAGATATCCCGGCTTTGCAGGAATACCTCGGATACTGCCTCATCCCCTCTACCAAAGGTCAGAGAATGATGATTATCAAGGGAAAGGGCGGCGAAGGAAAAAGCCAGATCGGCAGCGTCATGAACGCTGTCTTCGGCAGCAATATGAAGGACGGCAGCATCGGAAAAGTCTCGGGAAACCGATTCGCCCGCGCCGACCTTGAACACCAGCTTCTTATGATCGATGACGATATGAAAATGGAAGCGCTGAAACAGACCAACTATGTAAAATCCATCGTTACCGCACAGGGGAAAATGGATTTGGAACGCAAGGGCAAGCAGAGCTATCAGGGCTGGATGTTCTGCCGACTGCTCGCCTTCTCCAACGGAGATTTGCAGGCGCTTTATGACCGCTCCAACGGCTTTTACCGCCGTCAGCTCATTCTGACCACGAAAGAAAAGGCGACAGACAGGATGGATGATCCGGATATCGCCGACAAAATGAAGGATGAGGCGGAGGGCGTTTTTCTCTGGATGTTTGCGGGATTGCAGCGGCTTGTTTCAAACAAATTCCAATTCACGGAAAGTGAGCGCATCCGCAATAACCGCGAGTACGTAAAACGGGACTCCAACAACCTGATCGATTTTATGGAGGATGAGGGCTATGTGCGGCTCAAAGCCGATTGCAGTGCCTCTTCCAAGGAAATCTATGAAACCTATGCCATCTGGTGTGAGGAAAATGCAATGACGCCTTTGAAGCCCCGTTCCGTCAGTGATTTTCTGGTGGAGAACGAGAAGAAATACAATCTCGAGCACACCAACACCATTACGAATTCTGTCGGACGGCGCGTCTGGGGATTTCTCGGAATCGAGCTGTTGGTGAAACCCTACTGTAACAGCAGCTTGCGGTAAAACGATATGTACGTATGTACACAGCGAGAAGGCGATGTTCGCCAATATACAGGAGGTGCCGATGAACAAGGAGCTTGAACGACTGAATGATGAAAAAACCCGTAATGAGGCAAAGATGCGACAACTGAAAAATGAGATCAAGGCTATGGAAGCCGCTGAAAAAGGGCTTCTCCGGAAGCAGCGGAACCGGAGAATCTTCACTCGCGGCGGGATGTTGGAAGCATTCCTTCTGAAACCGCTGCTGCTGACCGACAAACAGGTACACGAGCTCCTGCTCACGGCGTTCCGTCAGCCTGCCGTTGACGCGCTCCTAAAGGCGATGATCCAAAACGCCGGAAAAGAAGACACCGGGGATGAGACCCGATGAAAGAGGGCGCAATTATACACCGGTTTCCCGGTGCTCTTGCGTTTACAAGGTTGTTGGATTCTCGCAGGCTCCAATCACAGGGGCAAGCCCCTGCGCCGTTCCGGCTACCCTGTTTTAAGGTCGCAAAGCGCGACTTGTGGGAATGGAGGTGATTCATTATCGCATGTCCGCATTTTTCAATCTCTATCCGGCAAAGAAGCAAACGGCAGTCCGCCGTTGCCGGAGCCGCCTATCAGAGCGGCGAAAAGTTTTTCAGCGAGTACGACTTGAAGACAAAAAACTACAGCTATAAATCCGGCGAGGTCTTGGCAAAAGGCATTCTCCTTCCACCCAATGCTCCGCCGGAATACGCAGACCGTCAGGCACTGTGGAATGCCGCCGAGAAGGTCGAAGGACAATGGAACGCCCAGCTTGCGCGGGGAATCATCATGGCGCTGCCAATAGAACTGCCCAAAAACGAATATGAAGCCTTGATCCGCGATTACTGCCGGGAGCAATTTGTCTCCCGCGGCATGATCGCGGACTTTGCGATTCACGACAAAGGCGACGGCAATCCTCACGCGCATATTCTGCTGACAATGCGGGCGATGAACGAAAACGGGAAGTGGCTTCCGAAAGCGCGCAAGGTTTACGATCTCGACGAAAACGGCGAACGCATCCGGCTCCCGTCCGGCGAATGGAAAAGCCATAAGGAAAACACCGTTGACTGGAACGACAGAAAGTACGCCGAGGTTTGGTGTACCGAATGGGCGAAGGCGGTCAATCGGTATTTTGAGAAAAACGGTATCCCCGAACGGCTCGATCTTCGCTCCTTTGAGCGCCAGGGCAAGGCGGAGCTTCCGACGATTCATCTCGGTCCGGCGGTCGCCCACATGGAGGAAAAAGGAATCCGCACGGAGATCGGTGAATACAACCGCCGGATAAAAGAGCATAACAGCGCGCTTTCTTCGCTGCGGCGACTGCTGACCGATCTGTCCGCCTGGCTCAAATCCGTGGTGCGGAAGATTTCGGAATTCACCGAGAAAGAAGCACCCCAGCCCACGATTCTGGATTTTGTCAATGCCTATTATGATATGAGAAAGAATCAGCGTTTTGACTGGAATAAATACGCGAAACAAAAAGGTTCTGTCGTAGATTTGAAGCAACGTTCTAAAATCTTCAACTGGCTGCAGGAAACAGGGATCACAACTATGGAAGATTTCAAGGTCATGCTTAAATCCCAACAGCCGATTATCGACAAAGTCAAAGCCAACGAAAAGCGCATCAAGCGTCTGGAAACCGGCATCGGTTATATCGACACCAGCGCACGCCTGAAGCCGATTGCCGATAAATCCAAGCGTGGATTCAAAAGTATAAGAGAAAAGTATGCAGAGGCACACGGGGACGAACTCGCCGAATACAACAAAGCAATTCGGTATTTGAAAGCAAACAACATCACCAACGAAGACCGTGAAAAGCTTGCAGCCGAAGTGCGGATGCTCAAAAAGGAAAACAAGAAGCTCAATGACCAACTGCAATCTGCAAATATGGATTCGGAAATTATCCGGCAAATCCGGTATTGTGTGGACACAGTGCTCCATGAAGCAGAGATTCCAGAGAAAAAAGAAAGTGTCATGGTGATGTTGAAAGCAGATAGGACACCCGCACCGCAGAAAAGGATTCACAAAAAAGAGGAGCTGTCAATGTAACCGCAAGGATGATTTGACTTGAGCCTCGATTCATCAAAGACAGCAGAAATAAGACATCGTCATCGCAGTACGTGGATGACAGAAAGTGAGTTGTATATGAAATAATGCTTGAATAGCTGGCTGGCTGGAAAGAACTTGTATTTGGAAAACTACAGGAACGAATTGATGCAGGATCGAAACTTTATTCGCTGCTCCGTTATGATAGCTGAACTGCTGTTAAAATATAAGACGAAAGAAATCGGTGATACGGAGGATAACGGGGAACCCACCGGTTCCCCGCCCTCGGAATTTACATATAGGTACTTGATAATATCTGTGTCATTGTTTATAATAAACCCATATAGAAAAATACTACTGACAATATAATGAAACATGGAAAAGCGTTAGAGGATTTTACGGAAAGGAGATGAGCTGTTCATGGAGAACGCATATATCTATACTCGTGTTTCCACGCTCATACAGGTGGATGGCTTCTCTCTTGATGCGCAGGAAGAAGAAATCAGAGACTTTGCCAAGAGGCGGGACATCAGCATCGTAGGAAAATACTCTGATGAAGGCAAATCCGGCAAGAACGCCGAACACAGACCTGCGTTCAGCCAAATGATGGAGGATATACGAAGCAAAAAGGATAATATAAAATATGTCCTTGTCTTCAAGCTTTCCCGATTTGCCAGAAACACCAGCGACACAGCAAAGTATCTCCAGGAGCTTGCAAGCTACGGTGTAGGGCTTCTGGGCGTAAAAGACGGCATCGATACTTCTACGGCAACAGGAAAAATGATTGCCAATATTATGGGAGCCGTTGCAGAGGTCGAGCTTGAAAATATCCACGAACAAACGCTTGCCGGCAGACAGCAAAAAGCAAGAAGCGGTCTTTGGAACGGAGCGCAGGCGCCGTTTGGATATTCGCTTGATAATAAGAAGCTTGTAGTTGAACCGTCAGAGGCGGAAATCGTCAAAAGAATATTTAGACTGTATACTGAGGAAGGACAAAGTCTTCAATATATCACCCGCAAGCTGAATGATGAAAATGTAACGAGGCAGCAGCGCGGAAATACAAAGATTTCCGGGTTTACTGATAGAACGATCCAGGCTATTCTGAAAAATCCTGTCTACGAAGGCAAGATTGCCTATGGCCGCCGCCATACGGTAAAAGTTGAGGGTACAAACAACGAGACAAAGGTCGTAAAACAGGATGACGAAAGTAAAATCATACTGGTCGATGGCTTACACGACGCAATTATATCCGAGGAAACCTTTGAAAGAGCCCAGAGTCTTCTTGCAAAACGCGCAGCCCACAGGAAAACCCGCAGTGACAGCACCAATATTTATCCGTTGACGGGCCTCATCAAATGCCCGGATTGCGGCAAAAACCTTTTCGGGTATACGGCTCCGCAAAGGCCGCGAAAAAACGGAAAGGAAGGCTTTTATCCCCGGTATATTTCCTATCGCTGTATTTCCGGCAGAGACCGAAACGGACTGATCTGTTCATTGGCAAACAAGTATTACAGTGGCACTAAGCTGGAAAAGGAGGTGCGCGATGTTATCTCCGCGATGGTAACGATCCCGGAATTTGTAGAATTGATCTCAAAGAAAGTAGACTGTGAAACCGATATTGAGCGTCTAAGAAAGAAACGAGCCGGAATTGAAGCCGAGCACAATAAATACAGAAACAATCTCATGCAGACCGAAAAAAGACTTTCAGAGCTGGATGCCGGTGACAGACATTATGAGAAAAAGGTTGACAGTCTGAACCGCGTATTAGATGATATCTACGACAAGCTGGATGATGCTCAGACAAGGCTGGATCAGGTCGATGACGAAATCACGATGGTACAGAAATCCACCATGACGAAGGAATCCATCTTTGAAATGCTGGAAGGGTTCAGCAAATACTACGATGTAATGTCCCCGGAGGACAAGAAAGGACTGCTGCGAGCCATGATTTCTTCCATAGAAATCAACGAGCTCCCAAAGGGAAAACGGGCAGACGGGCGTCTGATTAAAACCATCCACTTTACATTCCCTGTGACCTATGACGGAGAAAGTGGAGTCTTGTTTGTCAGCAATACAGGCGGTGAAGTTGAGACGGTATGCTTATTGTCTAAACACCAAGAAGTGGGGGGATTAAGCTATGCAGATAAAATATGAAAACATCATCCTTAGGGATATGATAGAGACGGATATAGAGGACTATGTGCGCTGGTTCACGGCGGAACGTGAATGGGAAAAATGGGATGCTCCTTGGGAGAAGGAAGATACGGACGAGGAGACAGAGCGCAAAGAATGGACGAAATACTATGAATCGGTGAAAAACCGCCCTGATGATGCTTACCGCTGGAAATTTGAGATTGAATGGAACGGTAAGCACATTGGCTGGGTATGTTCCTATTGCATTGACGAAAACTATGAATGGGTAGGAAAAGCTGAGGAAGGCCAAATAGTTCACCGCGCTGTCGGCATAGATATTTGCGAATCGGATTCATGGGGAAACGGTATCGGCACAAATGCCCTTCGCGCTTTTATGGATTACTGCCTTGACAGCGGTGCGTGCGAGCTGTACACGCAAACTTGGTCCGGCAATGTTCGCATGCTTCGCTGCGCCGAGAAACTTGGCTTTGCTGAGTGCAATCGCTGTATCGGAGAGCGGGAGGTCAACGGACGGAAATACGATGGCTTAACGCTGAAATTTAAGAAGCAAGTTTGAATTGAAAGTGCTGCTGTGGCATAGAGATTCATCAAAATAACTATCCCCGCCTGCATTCACTGCGCAGGCGGGTTCTTTTGATTGAAATTGGTACGATATCGTACTCAACTATGGAGGCCAAGCGTGAATATATATTTTGCCGCAGGCCTTGACCTTTCACCTAAGTGCAATGATATAACCTTATCCGAAAGGAGATGGATGATATGACCATAAAGGAATTTGCAAAGCTGTGCGGCTGCAATCCGCAAACGCTTAGGTATTACGACCGCGTTGGCCTGCTCAAGCCCGTTCGGGTGGACAGGTACTCGGGCTATCGCTTTTATGATGAGGAGCAGGCGGTAACGTTCGTTAAGATAAAGAACCTGCAAAGCGCGCTTTTCACCATAGACGAAATAAAGCCGCTGCTCGATGCCGATAGCGCGACCGTGTATAAAGTGTTTGACGAGAAGATAGTCTCCCTTGAGAGCAAGCTTGAAACCGTGCGTGCCATACAGCGGTCATATCAGGGTGAAATTGACATGGTAAAGGAACAGCTGGAAGCGATAAGGCAAAAGGTAACGGAGTCTATGCGCGCATACGACCCAAACGAGCAGTTCGATATAGACGGCGAACAGTACGCGCGGATAACCGATAACGTATGTAACTTTTTCGAAAGTATGCTCACGGCAAACGATGCGGACATAAGCTATACGCCGCAGGAAGGCGGAGATGAAGCGCAGGAGGAAGAAGAATACGCCGACCCGCTGCACGATGAGGGGTATACGCTTGTGTATGAAAAGCACGGCTGGGAGCGCGTTAAGGACTTTCTTGACGAATGGCGCTGCCTTGAGGACGGTGCGGAGTACCTGCTGTACTTTGAACTTAAAGACGCAAGCTGCGGAATGCCGTTTGCAAATACAATACTCGGCATACTGTGCGAATGCGATAAGGACAAAAAGAAGCAGCTTGGCTGCAACGTGACCGCTTCAAAGGATGGCATGAACCATTTCTATCTGCTCAAACGAACCGAATAAAAATATACGGCAATGAAAACGCCCGGCTCCTGAAATGAGGAACCGGGCATGTTTTTGCTTTACGCTATGCTGATATTAAGTATTAGCCGGCGTAGTTGATGTCGTTATAGAACAGGGTGCCGTCGCCGCAGACAACAAGACCATTGATGTCGTTGCGGTACGCGCAGTAGGAAACATCGGAATAGAGGGGCACTATGGCGCAATCCTTGAACATTTCCATCTGGGCTTCATAAACGTATTCAACGGCCTGATCCATATCGGAAGAGGTGGCGGCCTTCTCTATAAGGTCCTTATAAACCTGCATGTCGGCGTCGCTCTTGGTGTTGGGATCGTAGTAAGCATAGTTGAGTACCAGTATGGCTTCCGCCCATTCAAGCACGGCTATACCGGCATCGTAATCGTCGTCGGCCATGCGCTCATAGATGTAGTTCCAGTCTATGGTTTCTATGTTCATCTTTATGCCGATTTCCTGAAGCTGCAGCTGCATTTCCTGCGCAACGGTAACGCCGGTGCCGCTGGAACGGGTAAGGAAGGTGAACTCCAGCACGCTGCCGTCTTTTTCAAGATAGCCTTCGCCGTTCATGGTGTATCCGGCTTCGGCCAGCAGACGCTTGGCTTCTTCCACGTTGTTGCTCAGGTTGTCCTTGAAGTAGGCTTCGGCCTTCTCGGAGAAGAACTGCATGCCTTCGGTTATCATGGAATATGCGGGCTTCATGGCGCCGTTGCACATTTCTTCCATGGCGTCGCGGTCAAGGGCAAGCATTATGGCCTTGCGGACGTTAATGTCCTGCAGGTCCTTGTGGTCCTGATTCAGCTCGAAGTATTCAATGTTGGGATAGGAGTTTTCAAGCGTTATAACGCTGTCTATGCTCTGCAGTTCGGCATGCTGTTCCATGTTTATGCCGCTCAGCACGTCCACTTCGCCGTTGGCAAGCATGGTGGTCTGGGTGAATGCTTCGGTATCGGCCACTATAACGGTGATGTAGTCCAAATCAACGGGACCCTTGTTCTTGAGAAGGGGCAGGTTGGTTTTGTAATACGGGTTGGGCTTAAGGATTATGCGGTCGCCGGGAATGTATTCGTCCACGTAGAACGCGCCGTAGGGGATAGCGCCCCACTGCAGCTCATCATCGGTCATGGTGTCCAGGCAGTCCTTCTTGATTATGCCCATGAAGCAGGTGCACAGGAAGTGCATCAGGTCGGTACGATAGGTGGAAAGGTGCAGTATAACATCCTTGCCGTCGGCCTCCATTGATTCAATGTTGGAATAGCCGTAGCCCCAGTCGCTGCCGTCAAGGCCGTACTGGATGGAGGCTATAACGTCCTCGGGAGTAACATCGGTGCCGTCATAGAACTTCATGCCTTCGCTCATGATAAGCTTCATGGTCAGTCCGTCCTCGCTGATTTCGTAGCCCTCGCAGATACGGGGCAGCACGTTGTTGCGATCTTCGGGATCCATCAGGAAAAAGGTGTCCGCGATAAGGTCCTGGGCATTATTCCAGCCGGTACAGCGGTACAGGTTGGTGCCGAGCCATTCGGAGTCGTAGATGGTGATGGTACGCTTACCGTTTTCATCCACGGTCACGCCGCCGTTATTGTTGGCGGGGGTGTTGTCGCCCGGGGTATCGGTGTTGCTGGGGGTGTTCGCCGTGTTGCTGCAGCCCGCGAAAGCGGACACGAGCATCATTATGCCCATAAGCAGCGCCAAGATTCTCTTCATTGGGGTTCCTCCTTATTTTTATATCTGATACGGCTTTGCCGTTATCATTTAATGCTTATTTGTCGTATAGGAAGCAGCTTACCTGATGCAGTGCATCCACGTGGTAATCCTTGGGCAGTTCCTCGCGGCAGCGGTCTGTCGCATGCGGACAGCGCGCAGCGAAGCGGCATCCCTTGGGCAGGTTTATAAGGCTGCCGGTTTCGCCGCCCATAAGCTCCTTCTTTTGGCTGCGCAGCGTGGGGTCGAGTATGGGGGAGGCGGCCATAAGCCCGTGCGTGTAAGGATGCAGCGGGTTGGAGGATATCGTCTCCGTGGGGCCGAACTCCATAAGTTTGCCAAGGTACATTACCGCAATGCGGTCGCTTATATAGCGCAGCACGTTAAGGTCGTGCGTTATGATAAGATAGGTCAGGCCGAAATGCTCCTGCAGATCGAGCAGCAGATTGAGTATCTGCACCTGAACGGATATGTCAAGGGCGCTTGTGGGTTCATCCAGCACCATTATGTCGGGCCTGAGCACCAGCGCGCGTGCAATGGCTATACGCTGAAGCTGACCGCCGGAAAGCTGATGCGGATAGGAATAGAGATACCTTTCATCCATCTTGACCAGCTTCATGGCCTCCTGCGCCTTTTCAACGGCCTCCGCCTTGGGAACGCCGTGCAGTATCATGGGGCGCATGATGCTGCTTAACACGTTGAGCCTGGGGTTAAGGTTGGATGCCGGATCCTGGAACACGGTGGCTATGCTGCGGCGCACGGCTTTAAGCTCCCTGCCGTGCAGCTTTGATATATCCTGCCCGTTCATAAGCACCCTGCCCTCGGTCGCAGGGGTAAGATTGAGTATAACGCGGGCAAGGGTGGTCTTTCCGCTGCCGGATTCGCCGGCAAGGCCGATTATCTCGCCCTTGTTTATGGTCAGGTTTATGTCGTCCACGGCCTTTACGGAGCCTTTTTTGGCATTGAAGGCGCCGCTGGTGAGCGGGAAGTATTTCTTCAGTCCGGATATTTCTATTGCCGGAACCGGTGCATTAACGTTGGCGTTGCTCATTACAGTTTCGAAGCCTCCTCCGCAAAATGGCAGCTGAATGTGTGGTCATGACTCACGGTAAGCACGGGCGGATTTTCGGTGAAGCATATTTCCTTGGCCAGCGGGCAGCGGTTGGCAAAGCGGCAGCCGGGCTTCTTTTCGGTTATGCGCGGCACGTTGCCGTCTATTGTTTCCAGCCTGCCCTCGTGCTTTGTTTTGCGCGGCAGGGCGCGCATGAGCAGTCTTGTATACGGATGGGAGGGCGCGGCGAAAACATCGAACACGTTGCCATGCTCCACTATGTTGCCCGCGTACATTACGGCTATTCTGTCCGCAACCTCGGCAACAAGGCCGAAATTATGGGTTATCATGAGTATGGCGGTGTTGTACTGCGTTTTGAGATCCTTCAATATTTGCAGTATCTGCGCCTCTATCGTAACGTCAAGCGCGGTGGTGGGCTCGTCCGCTATAAGCAGCTCCGGCGTGCGGGAAAGCATCATGGCTATCATAACGCGTTGGCGCATGCCGCCGGAAAGCTCGTGCGGGTAGCTGTTTACGCGCTTTTCCGCGTCCGGAATGCGCACGTCCTTGTAAAGGTTTATAACGCGCTCCCACGCTTCCTTATGGCTCAGCCCGTCAAGCAATATGGCTTCCTCAACCTGCGAACCGGTGCGGTAAACAGGGTTGAGCGAATCCAAAGGATTCTGGAATATCATGCCTATGTGCTTGCCGCGCATCTTTTCCATGTCCCGCACGGGAATCTTGTTCAAATCTTCGCCCTTGAACAGTATTTTGCCGCCTATTTTCTCGTTGCCGTCCATAAGCAGGCGCATTATGGTGAAGGCTATCGTGCTTTTGCCGCAGCCGGATTCGCCTACCAGCGCAACAATCTCGCCGCGGTTCATGGTAAAGTTAACGTCGGACACGGCGGAAAGATAGCCGTTGCGTATGCGGTAATCTATGCTCAGATCCTCAAGCCTAAGCAGGGGCTCTTCGGTATTGTCAAGCTTGGTCACTATGTCGCTCATGTGTTTCCTCCTTACAGGCCCTTCAGGCGCGGGTCAAGCAAATCGCGCATGCCTTCGCCCAGTATATTGAACCCAAGCACGGTATACACCAGCGCAAGGCCGGGGAATATGCTGAGCCACTGCGCACGGTGAACATAGTTCATGCCCTGCGATATGGCCAAGCCCCAGTCCGGAGAAGGCGGCTGAGAGCCAAGGCCAAGGAAGCTGAGCGTTGTGGTGGCCATTATGGTGCCGGGCAGGTTGTTTGAAATGAGCACTATCAGCGAAGGCACGATGTTCGGCAGAATATAGCGGAACATTAATGAAAGCGAGCTTTCGCCGAAGGCGCGTCCGGTTTCAACGAAGGCCATCGTGCGCAGTGACATCGTTTTTGCGCGCACGGTGCGGGCGTAGCCTGCCCAGCCGACCAGCGATATTGCAATTATAGAATTGGTAAGGCCCTTACCAAGAACCGTAACAACGGCAAGCGCCAGTATGGTGCCGGGTACGCACCAGGTAACGTCGGTTATAAACAGCAGCACCTTATCCACCCAGCCGCCGAAATAGCCGCACAAAAGGCCAATAACAACGCCAAGGAAAAGCTGTATGCTTGTGCCAAGCAGCGCCACCCAAAGGGTTATGCGCGTGCCGTAGATAACCTTGCTGAACATATCGCGGCCGAAATCATCCGTACCGAAAAGGTAGGTTGAATTGGGGGCCTGGAGCCTGTCCTGCTTATGGGGTTCATCGTAGTCATAGGGGGCAAACTGCTGCGCAAATATGGCTACGAGTATAAGGCTAAGTATCATCAGGAAGCCAACGACAAAGTTAACGTTCCTTCTGCAATTATAAAAGAATTCTCTGATGGGGGAATAGTTCATGCTCCGGCGCCTCCGTTCATGGTAATGCGAATTCTTGGGTCAAGCATACCGACCACAACGTCGCTGAGCGTGTTGAACACGACCGTCAGCACGGCTATTATAAGTATGCAGCCCTGAACAACGGCGTAGTCCTGAGTGATTATGCTGTTCACGAGCAGGCTGCCCATGCCGGGTATGCTGAATATGCGCTCGGTTATTACTGCGCCGGATATAAGCCAGGGTATGCTCATGAACACAAGCACGGTTATAAGTATGAGGGCGTTGCGCATAACGTGCTTGACCATAACGGTTTTGTGCGGCAGGCCCTTTGCGTAGGCTGTAAGCACATATTTTTCGCGGAACACGTCAAGCACTTCGGTCTTGGTAAGGCGGATGGTGCCGGCAAGCGAGCCGAGCACGCCGCCGCCTATGGGCAGCACCCAGTTGACGGCCTTTTCATAGCCGGATATAGGCAGCCATTTCAGCGTTACGCTGAACAGCAGTATCAGCAGAACGTATAGCCAGAAGCTTGGCACGGCGGAAAGGAAAAGGGTAACGTTTATTATTGCGCGGTCAAGGAATGTATCCTTTTTATATGCGCAAAGCAGTCCTAACGGCACTGCGATGACTATTTCAAAGAACAGCATCCAGCCGCAAAGCTTAAGACTGAGCGGTATGCGCGCGTCCATCATATCCGCAACCTTCTGCTTAACGCGGAGGGACGTGCCGAAATCTCCCTTGGATATTATCTTCCATATCCAGTCAACGTACTGCACGGTAAGCGGGCGGTCGTAACCGTATTCGTGGCGGATAATGTCCTTGCGCTCCTGCGACACCTTGCGGTCAACTATCAAATCGACCGGGTCGCCGGGCATCAAATGCATCATGCTGAACACCAGCACGGAAACTGTAAATACCAGTAATAGGCCATTCAGCAGCTTTTTCAGAATAAATGATGTCAAGATCTGCTCTCCTTTGTTTGAATTGTGACGCCTATATATTAGGCTACAATATATTTTATCATGGCCATAATAAAAAGGACATTGCAAAAAGCGCGCGCATAATGCAGAATATGATTGCATTCATTTCATTTTGTCCATATTTGCAAAACCTTGGTATAATTGAACCGAAATATCTACGGAGGGCTGCGCATGTGAACAAAAATCGTAAATGGGAGGACGAAACGGACCGCTTACGCAATTCCTTTTTCACGGAAGGGTTCCATTGTCTTGTATATAACGTGAGCGAGGCATATAACCTTGTTAAGGCGCATAAGCACGATTTTCCGCAGTTTGTAATAATGCAGTCCGGCGCAACGCGGCAAACGCAAAGCAGCCGGGCATATCACCTGGGCAGCGGGGACATATTGTTCACCCCGCCGGGAGTGATGCACAGCATGTCCCTTGCGGAGCAGAAATACTTCTATAATTTCTCCGTCACCACGGAAATAGCCCGCGCCGCGCTTACGGCGGCATGCGGGGAGGAATGCGGCTTTGCGGACATTACGCCGCTGATAACCCCGCGGGAGAAGGACATGGCGCTGATACTGAACCAGATAACAAGCCTTGAAGCTACGCTGGACGGAATAGAGATTTGCGATGAGGATGATGCATTCTATAAGGATGTGGTGTATCATCAGGTGTTTGCAATACTGTATCTTATATTCAGCGTGGCGGGGAAGGAAAAGGCCAATACTGCCCTTGCCGTAAGGGAGGACGAGCGCACGCGGAACACGGACAGCCTTATCAACTATCTTGATAACCATTATTATGAAGAGATTCGCTTTGCGGAGGTTGCGGAGCGGTTCGGCATGTCCCAGGCCACAATGTCGCGCAGGTTCTTTGCCGCGCGGGGCGTTAAGCTGCAGGATTATCTTAACCGGCGGCGCGTGAGCGAGGCGCAGAAGCTTATGGCGCAGGAGAATATGTCGCTGTTCTATATTGCCGATGCTGTGGGATATCAGGATTTCAGCACGTTTTACAGAAACTTTAAGCGCTGCTGCGGCATGAGCCCTTCACAGTACCGCGAAATAGTGCTGGGGCAGGCGAAGGCGGATATATCAAATGAAAAGACGGAGGACAAAACCGAATGAAGAAGCTTATATGCATTGCGCTGTGCATGGCTATTGCGGCATGCTGCACGCTCAGCCTTGCCGCGAAGGACGACAAGATGGAGACGGATCCATACGCCGTGCCGCAGGTGAAGAACGCGCCGATAGCGCTGCTGTATGAGGAGACCACGGACACGGTTCTATTCTCGCGCGAGGCGGACAAACCCAACCCGCCCGCAAGCATGACAAAGGTCATGACGGCAACGCTGGTGCTGGAATACGACCCGGAGCTAAAGGGCACAATGGTGGTGCCGGAGGAGGCGATGAGCAAGGAGAACTGCTCCTGGCTCGATACGGACCATCTTGAGGTGGGCGAGGAGGTGTCCGTATGGGACCTGATGAACTATCTTTTGATAGCATCGGGCAACGAGGCCGCGACTACCCTTGCCATATACGTTGCGGGGGACATACCCACGTTTGTTGACATGATGAACAAAAAGGCCGCCGAGCTTGGCATGACAAGCACGCATTACGTTGACCCGCATGGGCTGAGCAGCGTACCGCAGCTGATAACCGCCAACGATATGCTCAAGCTTTGCCGCTACGCCATGAAGAACGATACCTTCCGCAAAATAGTATCCACGCGGGAGGGCAGCATACCCGCTTCCAACAAGCGGAGCGAGGCATTCTGTTTCCGCAACAGCAACAGCGTGCTTGACCCGCAGGGCAACCGTTTCTACGATACCGGCTTCAGCGACGATATAATAGGCATAAAAACCGGCTATATACCCGATTCCGGCATGAACCTTTCCTGCGCCATGCAGCACGGGGAGCTGCGCTTTTACAGCGTTGTTATGAAGGGCAAGGGCATGTTCCTTGAAGGGGAGCCGTGCTACACGCATTGCCTTGACACGGCCACGCTTATGCGCTATGCGCGCACGTTTGCGCGCTTCGGCTACGGCGAAGGGGAATTGGTTGAGCAGGCTAAAAGCGGGCTTAAATGCCTTGACGTGGCGGCTGACAGGGACGTGTACATACTCTATCAGGATAATAAGCAGCCAGACTATACCGTTACCTACGTATCGGACATAGCGTCGGCCAAGAAGGGCGACACCGTTGGCACAATAACCCTCAGGGATGAATTCGGCAACGTGCGCACAGCGGAGCTTATTGCCGCAAAGGATGCGGCGGTGCAGGCGTGGGTGATATATGCCGCGGCGGGGCTTATAATAGCGATAGCGGCGGTATGCATAGCGCTCAGGAAGCGTTCGCGGGCAAAATAATATATAATACGCAGCGTATTTTCTTCGGTCGCGGTATGGGTTATAATTGACCTGTGCTACGGCCGAATTTTTTGCATATGCAGGAGGAACAAACGATTGCAGTACAAAAGCGACATTGAAATAGCCCAGGGCGCGGCAATGCGCCCAATAACCGAAATAGCCAAGACTGCCCACGTGGACGAAAAATATATTGAACAATACGGCCGCTACAAGGCCAAGATTGACCCCGCCCTTTTGAAGGAGACGCAGCGGAAGGACGGCAGGCTGGTGCTTGTTACCGCCATAACCCCCACCCCAGCGGGAGAGGGCAAGACCACCACCACCATCGGCCTTGCGGACGGGTTAAGGCGCATTGGCAAGGATGCGGTTGTTGCGCTGAGGGAGCCTTCGTTGGGGCCTGTATTCGGCATAAAGGGCGGCGCGGCGGGCGGCGGATATGCCCAAGTGGTGCCCATGGAGGACATAAATCTGCACTTCACCGGCGATTTCCATGCCATAGGCGCGGCAAACAATCTGCTTGCGGCTATGCTCGATAACCATATTCAGCAGGGCAACGCCCTTAACATAGACCCGCGCAGGATAACATGGAAGCGCTGCATGGACATGAACGACCGTCAGCTCCGCTTCATAGTGGACGGCCTTGGCGGCAAGGTGAACGGCACGCCCAGGGAGGACGGATTCGACATTACCGTTGCAAGCGAGATTATGGCCGTGCTGTGCCTTTCAACGGGCATAGCAGACCTGAAGGAGAGGCTGGGGCGCATGATAGTGGGCTACACATATGACGATAAGCCCGTTACCTGCGCAGAGCTGAAGGCGGCGGGAGCCATGACGGCGCTGCTGAAGGACGCAATAAAGCCAAACCTTGTGCAGACGCTTGAGGGTACGCCCGCGTTCGTGCACGGCGGGCCGTTTGCAAACATTGCCCACGGCTGCAACAGCGTTATGGCTACGCGCATGGCGCTGAAGATGGGCGATTATGCCGTTACGGAGGCTGGCTTCGGCGCGGATTTGGGCGCGGAGAAGTTCCTTGACATAAAGTGCCGCATGGCGAACCTTACGCCGGACGCGGTAGTTATAGTTGCAACGGTGCGCGCGCTGAAGATGCACGGCGGCCTTGCAAAGACCGAGCTTACGGAGGAGAACATACCCGCGCTTGAAAGGGGCGTGCCGAACCTTTTAAGGCATGTGTCAAACATAAAGAACGTGTTCGGCTTGCCGTGCGTTGTGGCGGTGAACCGCTTCCCAACGGACACGGACGCGGAGATTGATTTTATAATGGAAAAATGCCGCGAGCTGGGCGTGAACACCGTGCTTTCGACCGTTTGGGCGGACGGCGGACGCGGCGGCGAGGCGCTTGCGCGCGAGGTTGTGCGCCTGTGCGAGGAGGAGAAGGGCAGCTTCACCTTCGCCTACGATGCGGACATGACCATAGAACAAAAGATAGACGCTATAGTGCGGCGCATATACGGCGGGGACGGCGTGAGCATTGCGCCGGCGGCGAAGAAGCAGATTGCAAGGCTTACGGAGCTGGGCTTCGGCAATATGCCCGTATGCATGGCAAAAACGCAGTACAGCTTTTCCGACGACCAAACAAAGCTCGGCGCGCCGACGGGCTTCACCGTGACCGTGCGCAGCGTGACCGTGTCCGCCGGGGCGGGCTTTCTCGTCGCGCTCACGGGCAGCGTGCTCACGATGCCCGGTCTGCCGAAAGTCCCGGCCGCCGAAAATATCGACGTCGACGACGACGGCCGCATCACCGGCCTGTTTTGAGCGTTTGTGCCCGCACATGGTTTCATGTGCGGGCATTTTTCTGCGCATCGCCAGAAGTTATGTAAACCAAATGGCGCATACCGCGCCGCGCCCCCTCATAGGATGAAGGCAGAAAGCCGGAGGTGGTGCAATGTACAAAGTGCGGCAAGCCGTCAGAAAACACCGGAAACTGCTGAGTGTGTGCGCGATGGTGCTGGCCATCGCGCTTATGTTCTGGGCGGTCAACAGCCCCGCGATCGTGGGCGTGAGCGCGGCCAAGCGCGTGCTGCCCATCTACTGCGTGCAGCGCGACGACCGTGTCGTGAGCCTGTCGTTCGACGCAGCCTGGGGCAACGAGGATACGCAGATGCTCATCGACATCCTCAACAAGTACAACGTCCACGCGACGTTCTTCGTCGTGGGCGAATGGGTGGACAAATATCCGGAGTCGGTCAAGGCGCTCGCGGATGCGGGCAACGAGGTCATGAACCACTCGTCCACGCACCCGCACATGGCGCAGCTAAGCGCCGAGCAGATCCAGACGGAGGTCAACACCTGCGCCGATAAAATCGAAGCCGTCACCGGTACGCGGCCGACGCTGTTTCGCTGCCCCTACGGGGAGTACAACGACACGGTCGTGAGCACCATCAACGGTCTGGGCATGCATGTCATCCAGTGGGACGTGGATTCCCTCGACTGGAAGGGGCTGAGCAGCGACGAGATCACATCGCGCGTGCTCACGCGCGTGCAGCCGGGCAGCATCGTGCTGTTCCACAACGCGGCCGAGCACACGCCGGAGGCGCTGGCCGGCATCATTGAGGCGCTCATCGCCGACGGGTATTCCATCATCCCGATCTCGCAGATGATCCTCCCCGGCGACACGAGCATCGACCCCAACGGCCGCCAGTGTCCGGCGACCGTGGGCGAGGGGTCATGAGCAGAAAATGAAAGCGGGGCCTCGCCCCGCTTTCGTTGCATTTTGCGCGCAAAAACGCTATAATGGAGAAAAAATCACCGCCCGCCGGGCGGTTCAGGAGTAAACATCTATGGAAAATTTCCAGAAAATCGCCGTGCTCATCGACGCCGACAACACGCAGCTGTCCAAGCTGGAGGCCGTGCTGCACGAGGTATCGACCTACGGCCGCATCGTCGTGAAAAAGGCCTACGGCAACTGGCGCAAGGACTCGCTGAAAAACTGGGAGCCGGAGCTCAAGCGCCTCGCCATCCGCGCCGAGCAGCAGTTTGACTACGTCACCGGCAAAAACACGACCGACATCGCCATGGTCATCGGGGCCATGGATCTGCTGCACAATAATATGTACGACGCGCTCGTGCTCGTGTCGAGCGACAGCGACTTCACGCCGCTGGCCATCCGTCTGCGCGAGTCGGGCCTGTATATCATCGGCGCCGGTGTGACGACGACGCCGGAGTCATTCAAAAACGCGTGCGACGACTTCATCCTCATCGACTACCTGTCCAAGGCAGACGAAAAGCCCGCCGCCGTCGAGCACGCCGCGGAGCCCGCGGCCAAAAAGCCCGCCCGCAAGACGAAAAAGGCCACACGCAGCACGAAGAAGTCCGCGGCCGAGTCTGCCCCGGCCACCGAACCCGAACCGGAACCGACGCCCGAACCCGAACCGGAGCCGGAGCCGAAAAAGCCCGACATCCGCGAGATCCACAACCTGCTGCACATTGCGTCCGAGAAGTATCAGGACGCAGACGGCTTTGTCAACGTCAGCTCCTCGGGGCTGTACATCAAGCGCGTCAAGCCCGATTTCAACGTGCGCGCCTACGGTTACAGCAAGCTGCCGGAGCTGCTGGCCGCCTTCCCGAACAAGTACCAGATCAAGCGATATGAGGGCAAGGGCGGCGCGACGATCATCGCCTATAAATGCCTGTAATATCAAGCATTTGAAAGTCTGATAAGAACCCGCTCAGATTTGCAAAAAGCCCTTGACTTTTACCACCGAGCGCGCTAAAATTCCTCTCCTGTTGGGGAAGGACACCACCGCGAAGCAGCCCTCTTTCTTCCATGCCTCTGCGTCGGCACCCCCCTCAAATTTCAAGAAAGAAGGTTTTTCCCATGACTGCTCAAATCCTTGCAGCTGTCATCTTCGTCGGCATGTTCGCGCTCATCATCATGGACAAATTTGAGCGCCAGTATGTCACGCTTGGCAGTGCGGCCCTCGTGCTCGTGGTCGTGTTCGGCATCTGCATGCACAGCTGGGACGCGATCAAAAACGCCCTGAACCTCGGCGCCATCTTCCGCGCCGACTTCTGGTACGGCGCCTCGGAGAGCGCAAGCTCCGGCGTCAACTGGTCGACCATCTTCTTCATCACCGGTATGATGATCATGGTCGAGGGCCTCGGCAAATCCGGCTTCTTCCGTTGGCTGTGCCTGTCGCTGGCCAAAGCCACGCACTATCATGTCGTGCCGCTGCTGGTGTGCTTCATGGCCATGGCCGCGTTTCTGGCCATGTTCATCGACAGCATCACGGTCGTGCTGTTTCTCGCGACCGTCACGCTGGAGCTGGCGCAGATCCTGCGCTTTGACCCCGTCCCGATGATCCTGTCGGAGGTCTTCTGCGCGAACCTCGGCGGCGCTGCCACCATGTGCGGCGATCCCCCCAACATCATCATCGGCACGGCGCTCGGCTATACGTTTACGGACTTCATCCAGAACACCGGCGTGATCGTCGGGATCTGCTTTGTGTTCGTGCTGCTGTTTTTCTGGCTGTGCTTCCGCAAGCCGCTCAAGGCGAGTGAGGCTGCCCGTCCGGCAGACGCCGTCTGCCCCGCCCCGGCGACCGCCATCGCCAACCGCAAGGCGTTCGTCGCGGATGTGATCGTGTTTCTCATCGCGGTCGTGCTGCTCGTGACGCACGCGCAGACCAGGCTGACCGTCGCGTGCATCGGCGTGATCGTCGCAGCGCTGACGCTGCTCGTGACCGTGTGCACCAACGGCAGCACCGGCGTGAAGGAAGTGCTGCGCGGCGTGGACTACAAGACGCTGCTGTTTTTCATCGGCCTGTTCATCTCCGTCGCGGGTCTGGAGCAGACCGGCGTGCTCAAGCTCATCGCGCAGTTCATCTCGAGCATCAGCGGCGGCAGCATCAAGGCCGTCATCGTCATCATCCTGCTGCTCTCGGCCGTGTGCAGTGCGCTGATCGATAACATCCCGTTCGCGGCCACCATGGTACCGGTCATTCAGTCCATCGCGGCAACGCAGGGCATGGATCTGCGCGTGATCGCCTGGGCACTCTCGCTCGGCACCGACCTCGGCGGCAACGCTACGCCCATCGGCGCGTCGGCCAACGTCGTGGCCACGTCCGTGTCGGCCAAGAGCGGCCACCCCATCACCTGGGGCAAATACTGCAAATACTGCGTTCCGGCCACACTGCTGGTCATTGCGGTCTCGCTGGGATGCCTGTTTCTGAGATACCTGTGATCCTACTTTGAGAAAGGCGGTAACGCATCATGAAGCAAATCATCGTGACCGTCGGCCGTGAACACGGCAGCGGCGGCAAGTACATTGCCGAACAGATCGCCAAACAGCTCGGCATCGCGTTTTATGATAAGGAGCTGCTGCTGGCCAGTGTCTTCAACGCCGAGGACGCCGCGCGCTATGACGAGAAGCCGGTGCATCTGCTGTGGTCGCGCCGCATCGGCGAGAACTTCAACGCGCCGGAGGATGCGCTCGCACACGAGACGTTCGAGCACATTCAGGAGCTTGCCGACAGCGGCGAGTCGTTCGTCGTGCTCGGCCGGTGCTCGGATTATCTGCTGCGCGCCAACCCGAACGCCGTGCACCTGTTCATCGCCGGAAAGCCCGACGTGAAGCGCCGGCGGCTCATGGAGGAAAAATCCCTCACGGCCGATCAGGCGGCGCAGGAAATGCGCCGTGTCGACCGCGACCGCAAAGCCTACCACAACTACTACTGCGACACGAAGTGGGGCGATGCGCGCGGGTATGACCTCGTTGTCAACAGCGGCAAGCTCGGCATCGAGAAGACTGTCGACACGCTCGTGGCCTACGTGCGTGCCTACCAGGCGCAGAACGAAGAATAAGCATGAAAATGCCCCGGATGCATTGGCATCCGGGGCATTTTCTGTTTTTCATCCGTCGGTTTTCTGCGGCCAACAGGACACCAGGATCCCGGCTAAAATCAGCGCGCCGCCGAGCAGGCCCGCAAGGCCGAAGTGCTCATGAAAGCACACCGCGCCCAGCGTTGCCGCAACGAAGGGATTGAGCGCGCAAAAC
>ERZ779851.945-NODE-945-length-27773-cov-8.436720_pt1 | contig 27773 bp, 27 predicted proteins | sample MGYA00511094_ERZ779851 | MGnify/ENA primary metagenome ERZ779851 (study PRJEB29588, sample SAMEA2155512) | human gut metagenome | biome: human gut; feature: human-associated habitat; material: faeces | place: Denmark | collected 2008/2010 ...
AAAGAAGCCCAGCCGGATGCTGGGCTTCCAACCAAAAATTATTGTAATAGGAGTAATCATATGAAAAAAGAGAAGCGCATATTGAGCATAGGCGCCCATCCGGACGATGCGGATACCTATTGCGGCGGCCTGCTTTCCAAACTGCGCGACAAGGGCTGGCAGGTGCGTTTGCTTTCCGTTACGGATGGAAGTGCGGGCACATATCACGCCGAAGTAACAAGGGAAGAACTCAAACTTCAGCGCCGCAGCGAGGCTGCCGCGAGCGGAAGGCTGCTTGGCGGCCGTTACGACGTGCTGGATTACCCGGACGGGCAGCTTCAGGTTACGCTTGAAGCGCGCGAGCACCTTATCCGCTATATTCGCACGTTTGCGCCGGACGTTATACTGACCAACCGTACCAACGACTACCATGCGGACCACAGGAACGTTTCCCTGCTTGTGCAGGATGCATCTTTCCTGCTTACGGTACCAAAAATTTGTCCGGATACGCCGTATCTTGAGGATACCCCGGCCATACTATTCTGGGGCGATGATTTCATGAAGCCCTATCCGCATCAGCCGGACATTATTGTGCCGCTGGCAGATGAAAGAATGGATTTGAAGGTGAAGCTTGCAAGCTGCCACGAATGCCAGTATTTTGACTGGATGTATTGGCCGCACCATACCGAACGCATAGATTGGCCGCGTGAAAAGCAGGTGGCAATGCTGAGCGAACGTTACCATGCAGGCAGCCAGGCCGAGGCTGACCGCCTGCGCGGCAAGCTTACCGAGCTTTACGGTGTTGAATCGGCCGCAAAGATCCGCAACGTTGAAACCTATGAGGTAAGCGAATACAGCGGACCCATAGACGAAGAATTCCTGACAATAGCAAAAAGCGTAGAATAAACCCTCTCCTTAAACAATGCGCAGAAGCCGCCGAGAAATTGGCGGCTTTTTGCGCAATAATAACGTCGATTCTTCGCAAAACACGGCTTGACTAAATTGTCTGCTTGGGCTATATTCATCGTAAATACAAAATGATGGAGGCGTAATATGAGCAAAAAGTTAGTTGCATATTTTTCAGCCAGCGGAGTTACCGCATCCCTTGCCAAGAATTTGGCTGCGGCGATAGGTGCGGATCTTTTTGAAATAGAGCCCGTGATCAGATATGGCAAGGCAGATCTTGACTGGACGAACAAAAAGTCCAGAAGTTCGGATGAAATGAACGATAAGTCGTCCCGCCCCGCTGTGGCAAAAAAGCTTGGCAACATGAGTGAATACGATGAAGTATTCGTGGGATTCCCCATATGGTGGTACATCGCACCCACTATAGTGAATACCTTCCTTGAAGGTTACGACCTTGCGGGCAAGACAATAATTCCGTTTGCTACATCAGGCGGCAGCGGCATGGGCGAAACCAATGAATACCTTGCAAACAGCTGCAAGGGTGCAAAGCTTGTTGAGGGCAAGGTTCTCCGCCGCAATGCCTGCGCAGATGAACTGAAAAAGTGGGCGGAAGAAGTTGTGAAATAATGATTGCAGCGCCGAATCGATCAAATGGCTGATGCGGCGCTGTGTTTTGTTGGGGGGATAGATGACATACGAAAAGTCGTTTGATACCATAGATGAGTTTGTAGACAATATCAGCAGAGGCGGGGAGATAGAACTTGAATACAATGGAAAACTCTACTTTGCCGGAATGATAGGCGAAAATAAATGGACTGCATGTGAGCAACACAATGATGAATCGAGCAAAGAATATGCATCGGCGGAAGAAGTATGCTCATATCCGATAGAAGATAAAACTATCGGAGAGGTGATTACCAAGGCAAAGATAACGTTTAGGTGCTTTGAGTGAACATGTAGCTAAAGTGAATTGATAAGCATTCCAAGCATATAAGGAAGGCGTGGGATAGGACATGTACCAAATACTAAAGCAGGCTTATGAACATGGAAAAGTGATTTCGGTATATATAAACGAAAGCGACCCAACAAGGTGCAATGTGGGTTATGTTGCCGCATTAAATGAAAAGGAAGTCGCAATGTATATGCTCGATGAAGATGGTGATTTTGAAATACTGTCGGTGCATGGCATTGATAAAATTTTTAGAATCGATGCCGATGGGGAGTATGAGGACAAACTCATTAAAGCCAATAAATTGATAGCTGATAAACCTCCCGAGTTTATATACGAAGGAGGGAGCATGATAAAGGCAGTCTGTGAATACGCTAAAAAGTATGATTACCCGATATGGATCGCATTCAAAGGCAATAATGAAATAGGCCCATGGGGAAAGGCAATGAATGTGACAGATGATATGATAACAATAACGCGACTTGGCGATCCAAAGCCTGGCAATGTAAGCTATATCCTAACACGACAGATTGATTACATCGCATGCGAATATAAGGAATATCATGAAGATGAAGAATAAATGAATGTGAAGGGTCAATTTTGATTATTTGACCCTTCATTATGCTGTCTACTTCAACTTCTGCACGCCGTTTACATCTATCATGGTGTCTCCGGTAAGGAGCAGTTCGCTCACCGTCACAAACTCATAGCCTTGCTCCTGTGCGGTTTTAAGGAGCGTAGGCAGGTATTCCTTTATCTTGTAGCCATTGTTGTGGCAAAGTATTATGCAGCCCGGATGCAGCTTGGGTATCACGGTATCGAGTATCGTCTTTGCGCTGCGCTCTTCTTTCCAGTCTATGGTATCACTGGTGGATGCAGGATGGAACAAGGCAAAAAGTGCTGAAAAATGGGCGATTTTTGATTGCTAAAAAGGCTGTAGTTATAAAAATATCAAAGCACAAATGTTCGAATAGGATTAATTTAGCCAAAATTAAGAATATCAGACTATGATAAGAATAAGTATGTTTATTTTCTTTGCTTAAAAGGTTGAGACATTTTATAAAGTATGATAAAATAAGACAACAAAAAGCATGATATATGCTTTTTACGCCGAATGGACTATTGTGCAAAATGCACAAATAAACATACTTTGCCGTATGCGAGCATTCGGCGCATAGACCGACCGCTTGGCTCGACGCGCCATTGCACGCGGGCAGTAAGCCGCCGGAAAATAGAAAGCGAGCAGCTGTAGTTCATGACTACGGTTGCCGAAGGCATATCTAAACAAGCCTTCACGAATTGAACACACAGAACAAACAGAACTTCCATTGACCTGCGGAATGAATGTCGCGGGCTTTTGCAGCGCTTATAGGGGCTTTTAATGCTGACGGACAAACAATGCAGTATAATCAACAGGCATCTGACGGAGAACGTTGAGCCGCGCAAGGTAGCGGCGTATCTCTGCCTGAATATGGGCCTGCTGCTTGGCGAGGTCACCGCGCTGCGCCGTCAAGATATAGACATTGATGCAGGCGTGCTGCATATACGCAACGTTGCAGGGCGCGGGGAGGGCGGAACGGCGTCTGACCCGGTGGAGCTTATCCCATCGGACGCGCCGCGCGATTTGCCCATGCCGCAGAGCGTTAAGCAATTCATTGCGGATAACATCGGCCTGTATCATAGCAATGATAGCTTCATTATGAGCGGTGAAGAAACGCTGCCGCCGTTCAGGCTTATGCAGGTGCTGCTCAGCACTATGAACGAAAGGTATCATATTGCGGACAAGCTTTCATCTATGGAGCTTCGCTATGCGTTCATAAGGCAAAAGCTTGAAGCGGGCGTGGATATGTACAGCCTTTGTACATATCTCGGGCAGAACAAGCGTCCGGACGTGATAGTAAAGCGTTTTGCACAGTACTGCCGCGCTGATTTAGCATCCGTTGTGTGCTCAAAAACAGAGAGCGTGGAACAGCCGCAGAATGCGCCGAAGCATATGAACCTGCTGATACTCGGCGCAGGCGGGCAAGGGCAGGTAGTACGCGAAACAGCCGAAGCAATAGGCGTGTTTGAGAAGATAGCGTTCCTTGATGATAACACGGATCTTCCGGGCGTGCTGGACACGCTTGGCAACTGCAAAAAGCACATTAATGAATATCCGATGGCGTTCGTGGCGATAGGCAACAATGCGCTGCGCCGCAAGTTGACGGAGCAGTTGCAGGCGGCAGGCTTTATCGTGCCCGTGCTGAAGCACCCCACGGCGACAATCAGCCCAGCCGTTGAGGCCGGCGCAGGAACGATTTTTGAAGCAAAAACCATAGTCAGCCCAGCCGTGAAGATAGGCAAGGGCGTTATACTCGCCAGTGCATCGATAGTTGAGCATGGCGCGGTGATCGGCGATTACAGCCACGTTGAAGCCGGAACGATAATCCGCAAAGGCGCGGTTGTGAAGGCAGGGGCGAGGGTGAATAATTTGGGAAAGGTTGTGGAGCTATAAAATGTATCAAACTCTTTGGAAGCGTGTTATAGATACAACTATCTCGATAGTAGCAATGATTGTTCTGTCACCAATATTGTTTGTTGTTGCACTTGCTATAAAGTTCACATCCCCTGGTCCTATACTGTTCAAGCAGCAGCGGCTTGGGTTACACGGAAAAGAGTTCACGATATACAAGTTTCGCTCCATGGCTGTTGGCACAGAGCGTACGGGAAGCGGCGTTTACAGCGAAAAGGATGATCCGCGAGTTACAAAGATAGGTAAGTTTATTCGTGCAACAAGTATTGATGAGCTTCCACAGTTGATAAATATTATAGTTGGTGATATGGCTATAGTTGGTCCGCGCCCTCCGCTGACTTATCATCCATGGCCGCTCGAGCAGTACACCGAAGAGCAGCTGCATATGTTTGACGTTCGCCCCGGCATCACCGGCTGGGCACAGGTGCATGGGCGTAAGGGAGTGGAGTGGCATGAGCGCATCAAAATGAATGTGTGGTACACGCAGCATGTCTCACTTGCGCTGGATATTAAGATTCTTTTTATGACTGTGTTCAAAGTTTTACGCAATGAAGATAATGTTAATACCGGCGCGACAGTTTGAGGAAAACATATGTTGAAGCTTATGTACATCACAAACGACCCGGCGATCGCAAAAATCGCGGCAGACGCGGGCGTTGACCGTATCTTCATTGATATGGAGGTGCTTGGCAAGGCCGAGCGGCAGGGCGGCATGGATACGGTGCAGTCCAACCATGTGCCGGAAGATATTGCAAAGGTCCGCACGGCCATTGGCAGCGGCGCAGAGATTATGGCGCGTGTCAATCCGCTGAATCCCAACTCTCAGACAGAGATTGACGCCTCTGTTGAAAATAGCGCGGACGTTATCATGCTGCCCATGTGGCGCACGGTGGACGATCTGCGTCAGCTTGTAAGCATGGTGGATGGCCGCGCAAAGGTCATGCCGCTGCTGGAAACGGATACGGCGGCAGACAATCTGCCAGAGGCGGTGAAGGTATCCGGAATTGACCAGATGCTCATCGGCCTCAACGACCTACATCTCTGCTATCATCAAAAGTTTATGTTTCAGCTTCTGGCGGACAGCACAGTGGACAGGCTTTGTGCTCAGCTTCGCGGCGCAAATATTCCATACGGCTTCGGCGGCGTAGGACGTCCCGGTTCGGGGACGCTTCCGGCAGAGTATATCATAGGTGAGCACTATCGTCTTGGTTCACAGTATGTGATCCTGTCCCGCAGCTTCTGCAACACCGGCAAGATCACGGACTTGGACGAGATACGGCGCATTTTTAACGAGGGTGTGGCGAATATCCGCCGCGTGGAGCAGGACTGCGCCGCATGGACGCAGGAACAGTTTGACGAGAATCACCGCAGGGTCTGCGATTGTGTGGAGAAAATCGTGAGAGGAATGGACGCATGAACGTTCTCGTAACCGGCGCGTTTCAACTGAATAGTGAGGAGCTTGCGATACTGGAAGCTGCCGGGCACAAGGTGTTCACACGTCCCGATGAGCGCAGTCCGGTAGAGCAGCCGGAACGCTATGAAGCCGTCGTGTGCAATGGTCTGTTCCTGTATAACCCCATTGAGAGTTTTAACAGTTTGCGACTGATCCAACTCACCAGCGCTGGACTTGACCGTGTGCCTCTGGATTATATCCGCGCTCACGGCATCGAGCTGCACAACGCCGCGGGCGTATACAGCATCCCAATGGCTGAGTTTGCCGTCTGCGGCATTCTGCAGATCTATAAACAGAGCCGCTTTTTTGCGGCAAATCAGGCGCAGCACAAATGGGAGAAGCATCGCGGCCTGCTGGAGTTATCCAGCAAGCGGGTGTGCATCCTCGGCTGCGGCGATGTGGGACGCGAGATTGCAAAGCGGCTGAAAGCCTTCGGCTGTCATATTACCGGCGTGAACCGCACGGTGCATGTGCTGCCGAATTTTGATGAAATTCTGCCGTTAGATAAGCTGCCGGACGCTGTGACGGTGTGCGACATTTTGATCTGCTGCATCGCACTGACGCCAGAGACACACGGCATCGTGCGCAAAGAAGTCTTTGACCGTCTGCCCGCAGACGTGATATTCGTAAATATCGCCCGCGGCGCGCTGGCAGATGAAGCCGCCCTGACCGCATGGCTGCAAAGCGGCGGTCACGCGGTGCTGGATGTGTTTGAAGAAGAACCCCTGCCTGAATTCAGCCCACTGTGGGATATGGAAAATGTGATTCTGACCCCGCATAACAGCTTTGTGGGAGAGGGTAATCGGGCAAGACTGTGGGAGACGATAAAGGAGAACTTGAAGAATGGATGACTTGAGAACGACTTTAAAGGATAGGGCAGATCTTAGAAAATATCTCTTCGTTCGTGGCTTTTTGATGACGAATGATTCAAGTATAGATGGTAAAAGCTTTCCCTTCTTTGGCGAGTGGAAGTGCACGAGATTGGGGAGCTTCTATGTATGGACGCATAGAGACACTGGTTTTTACTGGACTCATCAGGATGAACGGATTTTTTTCCTGTTCGGGCATGCGTACAATCCGTTTACTATGGAAATTACAGAAAGTAATATCCTTAAAAGAATTGCTGCACATTTGGGAGTCTCTGATTTCTATGATGTAATCAGTGAGTTGACTGGAATTTTTGTGCTCGGATTCATGGAGGGTGATAAGGTCAGCTTCCTGACCGATCCGTCTGGTATGCAGTCGGCCTGCACTGGTGTTGTAAACGGAAAGCTTTACCTCACATCACATTCTCAGTTTGTAGCGGACATTCTTAACTTAAAGATGATGCCGTTTATAGAGGAACTGATACACTATAAATGGTATGGCCGCGTCATGGGCCCTTATCTGCCTGCTGATTTAACACCGTTTTCAGAGCTAAAACGCATAGTCCCCAATATAAAGTACTCTTTCACGGGGAAAAACATATGCCATAAGCGGTTTTATCCACTTGATGAATTGAAGCAAGTTCAAAACGAAAAGGAATATGACGAGATAATTCGTGAAGCCGCAAAAATTCTGAAAAATGGAATGACATTAGTCAGCGAGAAATGGGAAAGACCGTGGATATCACTGACGGGTGGCATCGACAGCAATACGACTTTCGCGGCAGCAAACGGAATATATGACCGCTTCCATACGTTCAGCTATCTTTCTGCAGAGAAGGAATCGATTGACTGCGAAGCGGCAAAGAAAATTTCCGAAGAATTTGATGTCCCATGGGAATGCTATCATATCCCTACTGATTCTTCAGTGTTGGCAGATTATGAAATTAAGCGTGAGATCATTCTTCATAACAACGCGTACATTGCGCAGACACCCGAAAACGAAATTAGAAAGAGAATCTATCTTGCAGATCATTTGCCTGCGGATGTTGAAGTAAAGAGCTGGGTCAGCGAAACAATCCGCGCATACTGGTATAAGCACTATGGCAGAAAAACAATGCCGCCACTGTCTGCCAAACTATATCGAAATCTGTACAAGATATTTCTCTTAAATCGAGGCTTAGCACATAAAATTGATCGACTTTTTGACCGATACATTAAGGAATACGAGTACGAGTTGATTCCTCAACAGTATCCACCAGCGGATGTACATTATAACGAAGTAACTTGGGGAAGCTGGGGCGGTTTAAATATCAGTGAAATGAAGTTCTATTCTGACATTACAATCATCTACAACAACCGCAAGTTCCTCGATATGTTGTTCAGGGTTCCGCTCATCGATAGGATATTGGACAAGCATCATCTAGCTATGAAAAGAGTGCTGAACCAGAAGCTCTATGACATGGGAATCCGGGTTGTAAACCAGCACGAAACTGACTTCAGAGCGTTTTGCCTAAATGTTATTTTTACAGCCAATATGATCCTGCCTTTTTGAGAAAATACTATGAAAGTGTTACTTATTGCCACTGTACAATCGCATATTTGCCAGTTCCATAAGCCACTTGTTACGATGCTGCACGAGCACGGCTGCGAAGTTCATGTAGCGGCGCGGAATAATCTTGCCGAGAAGAACGGCCTAAAGCTGGACTTTGTTGAGCAGGTCTTTAACGTGCCGTTCCAGCGGTCACCGTTTTCACCGAAAAATCTTGGAGCCTACAACCAGCTCAAAAAGATTATTGACGATGGCAACTATGATGTTATCCACTGCAACACGCCGGTGGGCGGCGTGTTGGGGCGGCTGTCGGCGCGAAAAGCGCGCAAGCACGGCACGAAGGTGTTCTATACCGCCCATGGCTTCCACTTCTATAAGGGTGCACCGAAGAAAAACTGGCTCATTTGGTATCCGGTTGAAAAGTTCATGTGTCGCTATACGGATAAGCTCATCACCATCACGCAGGAGGATTATGATCTTGCTTCAGCAAAGTTCTCCACGCAGGTGGAGCGCATTCACGGTGTCGGCGCAAACTCTGCAAAGTATCGTAAGTTGTCCGAAGCCGAATGCGTAGAGCTGCGTCGTGAGCTTGGCTATGCTGCTGATGATAAGCTGCTGCTTTGTACCGGAGAATTGCTGCCGAATAAGAACCAGATCATGGCAATTCACGCGATGAAAACTCTGATAGAGCATCAACCGAAGGCAAAACTGCTGCTGGCGGGAAACGGTCCGACACTGCCGGAATTACAGGCAGAAGTTGCCGCGCTCGGCTTGCAGAATTGCGTGGAGTTTCTCGGTTACCGCACCGATTTAGAGCGGTATGCCAACATTGCGGATGTGATCGTGTCGTGCAGCTACCGCGAGGGGCTGCCAATGAATATTGTCGAGGGAATGCTGCTGAGCAAGCCTGTGGTGGCATCCTATAACCGCGGGCACCGCGAACTGATCGTGCCGGATGTGACCGGTTATATGGTGTCTCCAGCGGATGCAAATGCTTTTGCGGAGAAAATTTCGATGCTCTTAGACGATTCTGCGCTGGCAGACCGCATGGGACATGCTGGATACGAAAAAGCACAGCTCTATGCGGATACCAACGTGCAGCATGAGCTTGGTAATATATATGGCCTTTTAAGAGGGTGAGACGATGAAAATCGGGATATTGACGCATTATACAGTAAATAATCAGGGGGCTCAATTGCAGCTTGCCGCCATGTGCGAGTTTCTCCGGCAGCTTGGACATACCCCGGTGGTACTCACATATGAGAAAAATTTTGATTTTGATCGTGTTGAGCAGAAAAAAAACTCCGGATCATTCTTCGCGTTTCCTTATTATGTGAAGAATTATCTCCTTGACAAAGGACCCGGATTGACCTGCTTTAATATTAGAAAGGTTCTAAAACACAGAGAAGCCCTGCGCCAATACAATTTTTTACCATATGATACAGACGCAGTAGATGCAATTATTATCGGCAGTGATGAAGTATTCAGTATTGATGTCGGCTGCAATCGCATGATGTATGGGTACGGCTTAAAAGTTCCCGCGATAGCTTACGCTCCCGCCTTTGGCCGGACAACAGAAGATACCCTACGCAATTTCAATTGCTATGATCTTGTAGCAGAAGGACTGAAAGCGATGGCTTATCTTTCTGCACGTGATGTTCATACGCAGCAGATGATCCTCTCACTTACAGGGCGTAAAGTTCCACTGGTGTGCGACCCCGTCTTACTCTATGATGGCTCGGCATTTCGAGCAGAAGTTAAGCCTATCAACAAGCCCTATATGATCGTCTATTCATACGATCGAAATATGATTTTACCGGAAGAAATCAATGGAATAAAGGCATATGCCAAAGAGAATGGGTTACTGACGGTTTCCTTAGGAACGTATCATGCTTGGTGTGATAGGAATATCGTTTGTAACGCACTGGAATGGTATGCTTACTTTAAAGATGCTGCCTGCGTGGTAACAGATACATTTCATGGTGCTGTGGTAGGAATGAAAAACCATTGCAATTTGGTAGTTTATGTTCGCGAAAATATCAATAAATTCAAACTGCTGTCCCTCCTTGAGGAAACCGGCCTGTCGTACAGAAGATTACCGGATCTGAACAAAGCATCGCTTGAGAATATTACATCGATGCCAATTGCGTATGAAGAAACAGATAGACGTATTGAGACTATGATAAAACGAAGTGGGACATATTTGGAGGAGGCATTGCAGGGTATCCATGGTCAATAATATTTCGTCGGTAACTGCAGAGCACCGTTGTGCAGGATGTGCGGCCTGCATTGCAATTTGTCCGCGGGAAGCGGTTCGCTTGGAAGAAAATAGCGCTGGGTTCTATGAGTCCGCGGTGGATACAGAAAGATGCAGCCAGTGCGGTCTTTGCCGGACGGTATGTCCGCAGATGTCGCCGAAAGCGGGAATTTCTATACGAAAATGTGTGCTGTTTGCATTACAGAGCGCAGAAGCTGAAACGGTATATAATTGCTCGTCAGGTGGAATTGCCCATGAGCTTTCAAAATTTGCTTTGCAGCGGAATGAGCGGGTAATTGGCGCAGCCTATGATTTGGAAGCAAACAGGGTGCACCATATTGAAGCGAAAAATGCAGCGCAGCTTTCGCTGTTGGATGGGTCAAAGTACTTGCAGAGCGATCCAGGGAAGACGTTCAGCGCTGCGATTCGTGAAGCAAATGCTGACAAAGAGAATAAATTCATTGTTTTTGGTACGCCATGTCAAATTATGGGCATGGCGGCGGCGTCAGAGAGTCTTGGAGTTCGGGAACAATTCCTGCTGGTGGAGATATTTTGCCATGGAGTTCCAAGCTATCGGCTTTGGGACGAAACAGTGAGGGCCGTTCAGAAAAAAATAAGAACGGAGCGATTTGACCGTGTACGGTTCCGTTATAAAAAGAACGATTGGCATAGCTATTGTCTGCGAATTGACGCAGGCGGTAAGGCTTATTACGGCAAACGTGAGACGGAATTGTTCTGGCAGGTCTTCTTTGAAAATATTTTGCTGAACGATGCCTGCTATAACTGTGCGGCAAGAAAAGATCATAGCTGTGCGGATATTCGGCTCGGTGACTACTGGGGAGCGCGTTTCCAGCAGCGAAGCGATGGTGTGTCGGCGGTGTTTGCGATCACCTCTCGGGGGAAAACAGCGATACAGCGGCTGATAGAAGCAGAGAGAGTGAAACTTCTGCTTCCTGGAACGCCGGACGAAATGCTGCTGACGCAGAATATGGAAGGCTATAAACAGCGGGAAATGCATGATAAAGCGATGACTGCACTGCGCATGGGTGTAGATGTCAAAGCAGTTGTGCGACAGTACAGACGTAGTTTTGCGCCAAAGCAACGTATTAAGTACTTATTGTTACTGGGGAGCGCATTATTTCCGGATAGTATTCGCGCACAACTGCGAAAAAGTATAAAGCGAGGATAAACTATGCCAGATTTGACGGTTATTACTACGACATACAATAGAGCAGACTGCCTGCATAACTGCTATTCTTCACTGAAAAAACAAACCTGTATGGACTTTCAATGGTTGGTTGTTGACGATGGGAGTACCGATGATACGCGAAACGTTATTAAGCAATTTCAGGATACGCCACATGTGTTTGAAATTGACTATATTTATAAGGAAAATGGTGGAAAACACACAGCGCTCAACACAGCACATCCCTATATTCGCGGAAAATATGTATTGATTTTGGACAGTGATGATGCGCTCACGGCGGATGCTGTTGAATTTGTTTTAGAAAAGTGGAAACTGTGGGCAAATGACCCTGACGTGGGCCAACTTATTTTTTTGAAAGGGAAAGATATAAACTCACCGATTTGCTATGTGAAAAACGCGGAAAAGAAGGTTGATATTCTACGAGAAGATAGAATTTGCAATGGAGGTCGCGATTGCTGCGAGGTTTTTCGCAAAGAGCTATTCACAAAGTATCCGTTTCCTGTATTTCCGGGTGAGAAGTTTATAGGGGAAGGAGCCGCCTTCTATTTTATCGAGTGCTCTACAAAGGGTGTCTACTATAATCGGATTCTATATATTTGCAATTACCGAGATGATGGCTTGACAAAGGCTGGCCGTCAAATGCGTATCCGAAATCCACTCGGAGGAAAGTTTAATTCTAATCTGTACATGGACAAGAGACTTCCTACTAAAACCCGCATAAAAAAAGCAATGCTATATGTTTGTTATGCAAAATTCAGCGGCGATACACTAAACGATATAATCACAGGAACAACTCATAGGCTGTTAGTTGCCGCTGCTATTATTCCCGGTAGTATACTATATTTGTTTTGGAAAATAAAATACAAGGAGGATAAGGCATGCTGAATACCCAATTCCCGTGCTTCAGTATAATTATCCCTATATACAATACAGAAAAAGAATTGCCTCGGTGTTTAGACAGCATATTGAACCAAGAGTATCCGAATTTTGAAATCATTCTCGTGGATGATGGCTCACGGGATCGAAGCGGAGAGCTCTGCGATCAATATGCAAGGAAGAACAAGCAAATCAAGGTTGTTCACCAAGAGAACGCAGGGTGTTCTGCGGCTAGAAATGCAGGTGTTAATGTGGCAAAAGGCGACTTCCTGATTTTTGTAGACAGTGATGATATGTGGGAGGGAACAGAGGGCTTATCCAAGCTGGCGCAGACGGCTATGGAAAATGAAAATGCCGATGTACTCCTGTTTGGTATAAGAATATACAAAGAAGATGGGACGCCGGAAAAAGAACTGCAGCCGAATCTTCCACTGACGTGCAGCCCAGAAAAAGGAACCGTGCTCAGGCATCTGGTTTATCGATATCAGTATGTCAGCGCGGCATATTGCAAAGCAATTAGCAGGGACATGTTTTTGAAAAATGATTTATATTTTGTGAAAGGCTTGCTCAGTGAGGATATCGAATGGTCTGCGAGGGTGATGATTGCAAGCAGGCAAATAGCTGTTTGCCATGTTTCAATATATAAACGGATTCGGCGAGGAAATGGATCAATTACCTCTCAAATTGGCGAAAGGAATATACGAGATATCCTTGCTTCCCTTGAAAAAGGAATACCGTATGCAGAAATCCATGCGGAAAGCCCACATCTTTTGATGCTGTACTACGAGTATTGGTCTTACCAATATGCAATGTTATTATGCTTGCTGTCGATTGTTAAAGATTCACAGGAATATCTGGCTTTTATTGAACGAATGAAAAAGTTAAGTTGGTTATTGAAATTTCATCATGTTCCGAAGGTTAGACTTGTAAACATAGCATACCGTATCTTAGGTATCGAAAAAACTGTGTTGCTGTTGGGCAGATACTATAATAGCGGACTGCGCAAGTGAAACAGGATCAAAAGGCAGAATGAAAAAAATACTGAGTATTGCTGCAAAATTAAATATCGGCGGGGCGGAAAAGGTTGCGGCGGATGTAGGGCTTTATGTTCATCAGAATATGATGAAGTTAAAGATAATAAGCCAACATTGCTCGTGAAGTAACAATCTGATAGGAATACAAAATGAAAAAAATACTAATCATTCCAGGCGGCTTACAAATTGGTGGAGCGGAAAAAGTTGCGGCGGAAGTCTGTTGTTATGCGCCGAAATATGAGTTTGAGTTTCAGTATTTGGTGTTTGAAGGCGAGGAAAATGTTTACGGCGCAGACATCGAATTACACGGCGGTAAAGTATTTTATTGGCCTTCCCCCTCAAAGAACTATAAAAAATACATAAAGAATCTAAACAGTCTTATGAGAAAAGAGCACTATTATGCGGTTCATTCTCATACAATGTTTAATTCTGGCATTAATCTTTGGGCTGCTAAAAAGAACCATGTCCCTGTTCGAATCGCACATTCCCATACAACGAAAACTGAACACACTGTTTCACTTTTACAAAAGGTATACGAATGTGTCATGCGGAAACTGCTGCAGAAACTTGCAACTCACTACTTTGCCTGCGGCGAGGCTGCCGGAGAGTGGCTTTTTGGCAAAAGATTCTTTTCAAAATATGGGAAAATTATTCATAATGGGATCGATACACAGAAATATCGCTTTTCTGAAGAGAATCGAAAGAAGATAAGAACAGAGCTGAAAATGACAGACAGCTTTATTATTGGACATGCCGGCACGTTGCTTCCTCTAAAAAATCAAGAGTTTTTAATACGCATCATGCCTGACATATCTAAGCGAATTCCTAATGCTATGCTGCTGCTGCTTGGCGCAGGAGAAGATGAGCAAGTTTCATATCTTGAAAATCTGATTGCTGACTGCAAAATGGAAAAACACGTATTTCTCTGCGGCGGGGTTTTGAATGTTCATGAGTATTTGAGTGCATTTGATGTTTTTACCTTTCCTTCTCTGCGTGAGGGTACGCCGCTTGCATTACTTGAGGCACAGGTAAATGGCCTGCCGTGTATTGTTTCAGATGCAGTTCCAAAGGATGCTTTTGTTTCAGATTTGGTACGTACGCTTCCTTTGGAGGCAAAAGAACCATGGGTTGAAGCAGTTTGCACGGCCAGACGAAGAAATAGCACAGATTATGTAAAAACTGTTCGTAATGCAGGTTATGATATCCATGACACTTATGCACCGGTTTATGAAGCATATCGCGGTAATAAAAAAAGCGCTCTATTTGCATTTTCCTTTGATGATGGGCGTGCTGACAACTATTTTGTTGCTGAAAAGATACTTTCACCTCGCGGTATTCCGGCGACTTTTAATATTACTTCAGGCTATGTGGATGGATCTTGCCCGATGGAGCTAAGGCCTACCGACTGTGCTGCAATGACAGTGGACAATGTAAAAGAACTTTCTGATAACCAGCTATTCGAGATCGCCCTTCATGGAAACAATCATCTTAATACGATTGAGGATATTGTGGAAGGAAGAAGGAAAATCATTGAATGGCTCAACAAAAAGACTTCAGATCAGTTCGGATTTGCAAGTCCCGGGTCTGGCCTTAAAATCGGCAATCGAGAGTTTTTGTTAGAGGAGCCTTTTAAAAGCGAAATCTCCTATGTCCGGGTCGGATTGAGATATAAAACTATGGCTTTTCTCAGAATTTTTGCGAGAAAAGTGGGGCGTGTCATTCATTTGCCGGTTTTCTTTCGATTTGCTTATGCAGATACACTGATGAATCGAAGCGATGGAAAAGTTATTTACAGCGTTCCCGTAATGGGCGACATTACCGCAAATCAGGTTATCGGACTGGTAAATCTTTGTATCCGCCGCAAAGAAGCTATGGTTTTAATGTTGCACAGCATCGAGGAACATCCTTCGGATACTTGGTCGTGGCAAATGAAAAAGTTTCAAAAACTTTGCGATTTTTTGATTGATCAAATAGGGCTAAGTAATTTGAAGATTACCACAGTTTCTCAGCTCTATGATGAAATTAGGTAATTCATATGATCAACATCCTATTCTTTATTGAGTCTATATCCGGCGGCGGGGCGGAAAAGGTTTTGCGCAATCTGGTGAATGCGATGGATCAGACGAAGTTCTGCATCACTGTACAGACGCTGTATCCGGATGATGCGGGAAAATATCTCGCGCCGGGAATTCGTTACAGGTATTGCTATCCGGCGAAGAATCGCATCAACGAGCTTCGGATGCGTGCCGAAGCGGCGGCTGGGCTGACCTATCCGCTACGCATCAAGGGTGATTACGATATCGAGGTTGCCTATTTGGAATGCGGTGCAACGAAAATTATTGCCGGTTCGACGAACAAAAACGCGCTGAAGCTGGCGTGGGTGCACTGCGATTTGCAGAATCGCATAGGTGATTCTGCGGCGTTTGCCGCAGCAACGAAAAAGTATTACGCTAAGTATGACTACGCAGTGTGCGTGTCGGAAAATGTCCGCAAAAGCTTTAAAAAAATGTATGGTGTTACGGTTCCGACAGTCACGGTGTACAACACTATAGATGACGGTGAAATATTGAAAAAATCTGCTGAGACGCTGCCGCTGGATGTATCCAAGCGAAAGTTGACCATTGCAGCCGTAGGCAGATTGTCTGCGCCGAAACATTTTATCCGTGCACTGACTACGCACAAGCACATGCTAGAGGATGGCCTTGACCATGACCTGTGGATCATTGGCGGTGGCGAGGAACGTTCTCTGCTGGAAGCGTATATTCAGGAAAACCATTTGGAAGCGTCGGCAAAACTGCTGGGTTTCCGAGAGAATCCGTATAACCTGATGCATGCAGCCGACCTTCTGGTATGCTCGTCTATATTTGAGGGCTTCAGCACCTTCGTCACAGAAGGTTTGATCTTGGGAAAACCCATCGTCACCACTAACGTTTCGGGTATGCACGAGTTGCTGGGCGACAGCGAATACGGGCTCATCACTGAAAATGATGATGAAGCATTCTATGCAGGCGTCAAGCGGATGCTCACCGAGCCGAGGTTGCTGGAGCACTACGCGGAGCGGGCAAAGATTCGTGGCAGGGACTTCAAATGTGAGAAATTGGCGCAAGAGACAGAACATTATTTGAGCCAAATGCTGTTTGAAAAGCGGCAGCATAATAAATAGTAGCTGTGGAGGAATAACCTTGAAGTATCAAATGCCTTTGCTGATTGCAGTTGTCGTAATTACAATTCTGTACGCCTGCGGCAGAAGAGGCGTCATGCAGAAAAAGCATTGCGTGCAAGCTGTTACAGTGCTTTTGACGATATTCAGCGGCTTTCGTTCTTGGTGGATGGGAGACCTTATCAAGTACTATACATTGTATTTGAACTGTAATGGACCGGACTGGAAAAACTATGTATTTGACGATGCGAACAATATAGGGCTACGCCTGTTTTTTAGGATAGCTGGCGCTGTACATATCAGTTATGACATCTGTATTCTTTTGATCGCTGCACTTGTTGCAATATGCCTTGGCGTATTGATATTCCGCTATTCACCGTCTCCGTATTGGAGCTATCTGATGTATATTGCCATGGGTTTTTATCTGTTTACATATTCAGGATTGAAACAGTCTATAGCCATGAGCTTTCTGATAATAGCCGCTATTTGTTATTTTGAAGGCCGTCAGATAAAAATGATTATATGGGTTTTTGTTGCGGCGCTTTTCCATGTTCCTGCACTTATCTTCTTACTACTTCTATTGCTGCCCTCAAGAAAAATAGGAGTACAGTATTTCGTAACCATTGTGGTTCTATTTACAATTTGCTTTCTATTTAAAGGACAGCTTGTCAGCCTTTTGAGTAATTGGTATTACGACGAACAAGATACATATGAAAATATCAATGCACTCGGTGGAAGATTTATAATGATGTGCTTCATCATGATAATTGCATTGATTCTGCGCCCTCTAAATGCATGGGATAAAGTCTATAGCCGTGTTTTCAGCATGATGATAATGGCCGCATTGTGTCAAATGTTCTCTGTGTACGATAATAATTTTAGCAGACTAGCAGATTACTTTTTCCAGTTTGTGGTCTTATTTATTCCGTTGATGCTGGAATCCGGCACCCAACAGGCTAAGGCATTTCCAGCGTATAAGGTAAAAATTCGCTATTGGGATCGTTCTGTTTATATTTTGGCTACGGTATGCATTACGGCATTCTCTGCATGGTATTACAACTCATATCTGAGCGCAAGTACCGCAATTCTTGATGATTTTAAGTTCTTTTGGCAAATCGATCCTTATTCACTATATGGAAAGTAAAGGATAGAGCGATGGGTCTTTTTAGCGTTGTCATTCCTTGCTACAACTGCATAAACACACTGGAAGCTACCGTAAATAGTGTTCAACTCTCTGGCCTGACGGACTACGAAATCCTGCTGATTGACGATGGTTCCAACGATGGTACAGGAGATCTATGCGATGATCTTTGCCAGCGGTACACAGAAGTCCGTTGTGTACATCAAGAAAATGCCGGGGTATCTGCCGCCAGAAATCGAGGAATTGATAATGCAAATGGGGAATATCTTTGGTTTGTAGATGCGGATGATACGGTAGATGCCGGAGCGCTCTCGTATGCAGCGGATATTGTTGTACGGCAGCAGCCGGATATGCTGCTGTTTGGCATGAGCCTTGATTATTACCGCCGCGGCAGGCTATACCGCAGAGATAAGCTGGTGCCGCCTGCTGAAGGAATGCTGGCGGCGGAAGAATTAAAAGCAAGTTTTAATGATTTCTATGCCTGCAATGCGCTAACGCCTGTTTGGAACAAGCTTTGCCGCAAGGAGACAATACTTGAATCCGGTACGCGCTTCCATGAGAATATGATCCTAATGGAGGATTTTTTGTTTGTGCTGGAGCTGCTTCCGCATTGCCGGACAATATATTCCCTGCCGGATGCAATCTACCGTTACAGACAGGCGGAGGATGAAAAATCCGCCTATTATCGACTGCAAAAAATCGCTGATTTGGCGGAGTACATTCAGCCGATTGCCGATGGAATCTGTCGGCTTCAAATCCCGCGCGCGGAAGCGATAACTGAAAAAATATACGAAATGCTGCTGCGGCAAAGCATGGCATATGCACCACTAAAGCAAATACGTCTGCGGCTGACACTTCATTGCAACGGAAAATATGCGGATGCTTTTATAGCAGAGAACGCTTGCAAAATATGGGTGCAGTATAGACTGTCTCATATGCGGCACAAGGTAGCAGTGTTTATAAAAAGTAGGAATATGCTTTTAAAGTGGAAAATATGCGGTTAACACAAAGCACAGGAGAGAGTACAGCATACTGTGCAGAAAGGAAAACATGAGGGAAATCGGATTAGAAGAGATGCAGCAGATAGAGTTGGATATACTGCTGGCTTTTGATGCACTCTGCAAGAAGTACGCTTTGCGGTACTATATTGATGGAGGTACGTTATTAGGTGCCATGTGCTATGAGGGTTTTATACCATGGGATGACGATATCGACGTCAAAATGCCACGGCCGGATTATGAGCGTTTCATTTTACTTGCCAAAGAACTCCCTGCGCATATCCATTTGGAATTGCCGTCGAAAGATAATTGTGAGTACCTTTTTGCAAAACTAACAGATGCTCGTACTTTGTTGATAGAGAATCCGGGTGCTGATGAAAAGCGCAGTGGTATTTATGTGGACATTTTCCCGATGGATGGATATCCAGACGATGAGCAGAAACGGACTGCACATTTACACAGCTTATCAAAATTTAATACGCTGTTTCATACATCACTGATGCACTTTTCTACAATGAAGGAGTCTGCCAACCGAAACACCCGATTAAAGGGCGCGATTTATGACAAAATTTACACGCCATACAGACTCTTTCAAAAGCTAGAAAAACTCGCAAGAGCCTATTCTTATGAGGAATGTAGCTGTGTCGGCTTGTTGATTGAGGGAAATCCGCAAAAGGAACGTTTCCCTAAAAGCTGGCTGGAGCCCGCAGTTCATCTGGAATTTGAAGGACATCATTTTCCTGCACCCTATGGGTACTTGGCGCACCTGCAGAATTTTTATGGAAACCACATCACAAACAAAGAGTACCATCATAACCTGCCCATGATTTTACCAGATCATAAACATAAGGTTTATTGGATTGACGGAGAAGATGAACCATGCAGCAAATAACTCCAACTGTAAGTGTTGCAGTCATTACATACAACATGCAGCAGTATCTCCCTCAACTGCTGGACAGCATTCTGATGCAGAAAACCAATTTTCCATTTGAAATTGTCGTGGACGACGACCACTCCCCTGATCAGTCACGAACCATTTTGCTGGATTACCAGCGCCGTTTCCCAGATCGGATTGTTCTGTCTCTACGGGATCGCAATGTTGGTGGTAGTCTGAATATGTATGGTGTACTGCGGCAATGCCGCGGGAAGTATATCGCCATTTTGGAAGGTGACGACTGGTGGGAGTGTGAAGACAAACTCCAATACCAATATGATTTTCTGGAATCGCATCCAGAGTATATCGCGATGTACTGCAACAGTTGGGTAGAGACCAGTCTGACGGAAACCATTCATCACCCTCGGCGGGATATTTCCAGCCCGTTGGTTTTCACCTATGCGGATTATATGCACAGCCATTTTTTTGACCGGCTTCCAAACAGCACTGACACAGCCTTCTTCCGGAATTTCTTTAAGGACGCACCCGAGCAGGAACTGGATGTGTTTTATCGGGCTCACAATATGGTCTGGGATCAAAGCCTAGCACTGATTTTGTACGGCAAAGGACCTGTTTACGTAGACCCACGTCTCGTCAGCCATCATCGCTCTATTGTGGTGGAGGGGGGCACAAATTACCAGTCCCTGTATGCCAAACGAGACAACAAAGTCAGTGACGCACGGATGTACGCCTGCCAGGAAGACTACATTGAGCACATCCTACACCGCCGCTGCACACAATTTTACAAGGTCCGCGGTCTGCTGTTTGCAGAGGCCTTTTGGATTGCATGCAAAAGCAAGAGTAAAGATGATTGGGAAAAAGCAAAAGAAATCTGGAACCAGCGACGCAAAAAATATCCGCTGGTATTCTGGACTATCGCTTGGGGGTGGAGTACATTCAAGCGGAGAATTACAAGGGTATTAATAAGGCGGCAGAGCAAAAATGAAGTATAGAAACGGAGTTCTCAGTGCAATTTTTGGAGTAATTCAGCAGGTACTTACTCTGATTTTCGGACTTATTGTGCCTCGCCTATTTATCCAAACTTTTGGCTCGGAGATGAACGGACTACTTAGTTCGCTCGGAAACATTTATTCATATTTGGCTTTAGTGGAGGCAGGCATCGGAACGACCGCTATACAAGCACTTTATGGGCCGTTAGGACGAAATGACAAACGCAGCATCAATCAAATCATGGCCGCAACAGCCCATTATTATAATAGAGCGGGCTTTATTTATCTTGCGGGTGTTTTGCTAATCGCAATTATCTATCCGCTTACTGTCTCAACAACAATTCCAAGTGGAACAATTTTTGCTCTTACAATCCTTTCTGGAGCTGGCGGTGTAATTAACTTTTGGGTACAAGGCAAATATATGGTTCTTCTCCAGGCAGAGGGGAAAAAGTATCTCATGAGCATCGTAACAACGGTTGTCTATGTTGTAAGCAACATAACAAAAATCGTATTGCTGTTGCTCGGTTACAATGTAATTGCAATACATATTGGCTATTTTATTATCAGTCTTTTGCAGATGATATTCTACTATATGTATATGCGAAAAGGGTATTTGTGGCTTAATTTAAAAGCAGATCCTAATTACGAAGCACTAAACCAGAGTAAGGCGGTTTTTGTCCAGCAGATTATGTGGATGATTTGCAGCAATACGGATATTTTGGTTTTGACGTATGTTGCTAAAGATTTGAAAGCTGTCAGCGTCTATGCCGTCTATCTAATGATATATAGTGCTATTGAAAAACTCTTTACAACATTATTTGGCAGTTTCCATTACCTATTAGGACAAAAATATAATACAGATAAAGCCGGATATATGCCGCTTCATCGTGTTTATGAAAGCCTTAGTATGTATGGCTCATTTGCGTTATATACGACGGCATTTGTTTTAATTACGCCATTCATGAGAGTATATACTGCAGGCATCACGGATACGCAGTATATAGATCCATATCTGCCATTTCTCTTTACGACTATGCACCTGCTTTCGTCTACGAGAGAAGCTTCCAGCCGGGTTATTAATTTTGCGGGACATTTTAAACAAATGCAATGGCGTGCGGTTGCAGAGAGTGCAATTAACCTAGCTGTCTCGGTGGTGTTAGTTTTGAAGTTAGGTATCTATGGAGTCTTGATTGGAACGATTGTCGCGTATATTTACAGAACTAACGACATTATCATTTATGCAAACAAAAAAGTTCTATGTCAAAGTTGTTGGAATACGTACAAAAAAGTAATTATTAATATGTGTTGCTTCGCTATGATAGCTATCATTTCTCAAACCGTAGATTTGACTGCAAATAGTTTTCTTGAATTCTTTATAATGGGGATTCCGTGCGGTCTCCTGATATGTATAGGTTATCTACTTGTAATGTCTATTTTCGAGAAGGATGCGTTTCGCTTTATAAAAAACTTCTTTTGGAAAACAAAAATGGGATAAAGGAGCTTTAAATATGAAAGGTATAGTTTTAGCGGGAGGGGCAGGTACTAGGTTATACCCATTGACGATGGTAACAAGCAAGCAGTTGCTTCCGGTATATGACAAGCCAATGATCTACTATCCATTGTCAACATTAATGTTAGCGGGAATCAGGGAAATACTGATTATTTCCACACCGGCGGATCTTCCTAATTTTCGCCGTCTTCTTGGTGACGGAAGTGCGTTTGGACTGCACCTCTCATATGCAGAACAACCGTCGCCAGATGGGTTGGCACAGGCATTTCTAATTGGCAAGGATTTCATTGGGAATGCGTCCTGTGCTATGGTTTTAGGCGACAACATTTTTTATGGGAACGGTTTTGGCGCTTTGTTACGGGCAGCGGTGGAAAATGCCGAATCGAATAACCGAGCCACAGTTTTTGGGTACTATGTAACAGATCCGGAACGCTTTGGCGTTGTTGCATTTGATGAAAACGGAAGTGTAGTTTCGATCGAAGAAAAGCCAACCCACCCAAAGAGTAACTATGCTGTTACTGGACTTTACTTCTATCCGGCTCATGTCAGTGACAAAGCAGCGCAAGTAATACCGTCTTCTCGCGGTGAGCTTGAAATTACTACGCTCAATGAGATGTACTTAAAGGAATGCCGGATGGATGTGCAGTTGTTAGGGCGCGGATTTGCGTGGTTAGATACTGGAACGATGGACTCGCTGGCAGAAGCAACAGATTTTGTGCGGATGATCCAAAATAGACAGGGAATTGAAATATCTGCACCAGAAGAAATCGCCTATCGCAACAGATGGATTACGCAGGATGCGCTGCTGAAGGCTGCGGAGCGCTACGGAAAATCCCCCTATGGGGCACATTTGAAACAGGTTGCAGAAGGCAAAATCATGTATTAGAAGGAGAAACAAGATGACTATTCTCGTCACTGGCGGTGCTGGATTTATTGGTGCAAATTTTGTTTATTATCTGCTGAAAGAACACCCGACCGAACGAGTCGTCTGTGTAGACTGCCTTACCTACGCAGGAAACCTGTCTACACTGGATGCAGCATGCAAACAACCGAATTTTGTATTTTACAAAGAAAACATCTGCAATCGTCCCGCCATTTTTGAAATTTTTGAGCAGGAACATCCAGATATTGTTGTGAATTTTGCGGCAGAAAGCCACGTGGATCGGTCTATTGAGTCGCCCGAAATTTTTCTACAGACCAACATTCTTGGTACACAGGTCATGATGGATGCCTGCCGACAATATGGTGTGCAGCGGTATCACCAGGTATCAACTGACGAGGTATATGGAGATCTACCTCTGGATCGGCCAGATTTGTTTTTTACGGAAGAAACCCCCATACATACCTCTAGCCCCTACAGCGCCTCCAAAGCGTCGGCAGATTTGCTGGTTGGAGCCTACTGCCGCACATTTGGCCTCCCTGCAACGATTTCGCGTTGCTCCAACAACTATGGTCCATATCAGTTTCCTGAAAAATTAATTCCCTTGATGATCACCAATGCGCTGAGTGACAAACCTTTGCCGGTTTATGGAACAGGCGAGAATGTCCGCGACTGGCTATATGTCGAGGACCATTGCCGCGCCATTGACCTGATTATTCGTCATGGAAAAATCGGAGAGGTTTACAACATTGGCGGACATAATGAAATGAAAAACATCGATATTGTGCGCCTGATTTGCCAGAAGCTCAGCAAACCGGAAAGCCTGATTACATACGTGGCAGACCGGAAAGGACATGACATGCGCTATGCCATCGACCCGGAGAAAATTCACCACGAGCTCGGCTGGTTGCCTGAAACCTGCTTTGCTGACGGGATTGTGAAAACCATCCGCTGGTATTTAGGAAACCGCAAGTGGTGGAGCACCATCCTTTCCGGAGAGTACCAGAATTATTATGAACGTATGTATGGCAATCGGTAAGGAGACAGGAAGTGAAGATATTTGTAACTGGAGTCAATGGCCAATTGGGTCATGACGTCATGCTCGAATTACGTAGGCAACAGATCGCAGGAATTGGAAGCGGACGTGCTGCCAGCTCCCCTGTTGCTGATATGCCCTATGTCTCCCTGGATATCACGAGTTCTGAATCCGTCAGCCAAATTCTTGGAGACATTCGTCCTGATGTTGTTATTCACTGCGCGGCATGGACAGCAGTAGACGCGGCCGAGCTCACGGAAAACCGGGAGATCGTGCGCAAGGTCAACGAAGACGGCACAAAAGATTTGGCGCAGTGTTGCAAGGCGTTGGACTGCAAGATGATCTATATCAGCACTGACTACGTGTTCGGTGGCAGCGGCGAAACACCATGGGATCCAGATTACAAGAACTTTGCACCGCAGAACTGGTATGGTCAGACCAAGCTGCTGGGGGAGATGGCTGTTTCCGGTCTGCTAGAAAAATATTTTATTGTCCGGACGGCATGGGTATTTGGAGCCTACGGCGGAAATTTTGTAAAGACAATGCTGAAGATCGGGAAAACAAAGGATACGCTCCGCGTGGTGGATGATCAGATTGGAACGCCTACCTACACTCCTGATTTGGCTCGGCTGCTGGTTCAAATGGCCGGAACGGAGAAATACGGGTTTTATCACGCTACCAATGAAGGCGGCTTTATCAGTTGGTATGATTTTGCCAATCAGATTTTCCGTGCTGCCGGGTACTCCACTAAGGTAATTCCTGTCACGACGGCCGAATATGGGCTATCTATTGCCGCACGTCCTTTGAATAGCCGGTTGTCTAAAGAAAAGCTGACGCGAAATGGTTTTGCACCGCTGCCGGACTGGAAAAACGCATTGAATCGATATTTACAGACATACGACGAGGAGAGCTGAGAATGGGTCAAATTCAGGTAACACACTGTGAAATTGAGGGATTAGCAATTATTCAGCCTACAGTTCATGGTGATGATCGCGGCTATTTTATGGAAACCTATAATCAAAAGGATATGCAGGATGCCGGACTGGCTATGACGTTTGTTCAGGATAACCAGTCCATGTCAGTAAAAGGTGTCCTGCGTGGGCTGCATTATCAGATCAATCATCCACAGGGAAAGTTGGTACGTGTCATTTTTGGTCAGGTTTTTGACGTGGCCGTGGATTTGCGGAAAAACTCCCCAACCTTTGGTGCTTGGCACGGGGAAATACTCTCTGCTGAAAATAAGAAGCAATTCTATATTCCTGAGGGCTTTGCTCACGGTTTTTATGTACTCAGTGACACGGCAGAATTTGCTTACAAATGCACGGATTTTTATCACCCTGGAGATGAAGGTGGCCTTCGATGGAATGATCCGACGATTGGAATAAACTGGCCGTTACTTCCCGGAGCCACCCCCATATTGTCTGAAAAAGACAAGAACAATCCATTCTTCGATAATGAAAAATCAATTTAAATGCCGCCGCATTTTGCTGATACTTGCCATACTGCTTGCCGTACTCGGCTTGGATATTCTATGGTCCATGACTGCGCTACAAACAACAACCTATGAATTCACAAGCTCAAAAATTTCGGAGCCTGTCCGTTTTGCATTTCTATCCGATCTGCACTGCCGGAACTTCGGCAAACACAATCAGGAACTGTGTAAACGCATCGCCGACAAGAAGCCAGACTTTATTGCACTGGTCGGCGACATAATCAACCGAGGCAGCACTAAAAACGAAATTGATGAAGTATGCAGTTTTATCAAGGATCTCACGGAAATTGCCCCAGTTTATTACTCCCTTGGCAACCATGAAGAGCAATATATTTCCGCAAACGGTGACGAAGTTCTACAGCAGATCGAAAGCACCAGCGCCATATTGCTCAATGACACTTATATTGATGTAGACGTCCATGGCCAATCTCTGCGGTTGGGCGGCATGATCAAACTGGCCTATTTGGCGGTAGAAAAGGAAGAAGATGAAGCAAATATCTTCTTGGACGATTTCTGCAATACCGACAGATTGAAAATCATGTTGAACCACAGACCTGAGGGATTCTATTTTGGTGATGCCTGCAAGGTCTGGAGTGTGGATTTTATTCTGAGCGGCCACACCCACGGCGGTTTAATTCGCCTTCCTTTCGTTGGCGGACTCTACGCCCCTATTCAGGGGGCCTTTCCAGAAGTATACTATGGAGAATACAAGTTTGAGAACAATTTGATGGTCATTACCTCCGGCCTCGCGGGCCACGGCGTGATTCCGCGTATCAATAACCCACCGGAGGTCGTCGTAATCGACCTTGTGCCGGAAACCACCCAAGAAAGGTAAAATTTATGTCAGATACACAATTCCCGCGCCTACTACACAGCTTCGTACAGGATACTCCACCGGAGCCGGATGGACTTTGGAATATCCCGCATCTGTGGCGGACGGCGGCAGAGCAGAATCTCCTGCCGGTTCTGGCGTATGAAAACAAGCGCTGGAAGCTCTTTGACAACCCGAATGTCTGCCGCCAGCTCGATGGGCTGCTGTACGGCACGGTTGCCGCGAATCTCAACCGCTGCGTGGACTTCGAGACCTTGTCGGCAAGCTTTACGGAACATGGCATCGCCCATATGCCGGTGAAGGGCTATTATCTCCGCAAGTTGTATCCTACGCCGGAGCTGCGCACCTTTGGCGATATCGATCTGCTCATTTATCTGGAGGATCGACAGAAGGTGCATGACCTGATGCTGTCGTTGGGCTATACCGTGAAGCAGGACTGGGAGCCGACGTATTCCTACATAAAAGATGCGGAATATTACGAAATCCACACCAACCTCATGGACGGCAATCTGGACGGCAGGAGCGATTTACAGGCATATTTTGATGCCGCGTGGGTACATGCCGTGCCGGACGACGGGCTTCGGTTCCGTCCGGAGGATGATTTTCACTTTATCTACACGGTCTGTCACCTGGCCAAGCACCTGTACGGCGGGGGTGCGGGACTGCGGATGTATCTGGATGTTGCGCTGTATATAAAGCACAAGGACGACAGTCTGCATTGGCAAGCCATCGTGGGCGAGTTCACCGCACTGCATCTGGAGGGTTTCTTCCACACTGTAATGAACGCCTGCCGCGTGTGGTTCGGGACGGAAACGATTTGTCCCTTGCCGGAGCCGGACACTGAAACGCTGGACAAACTGCTGTCTTACACACTGGATTCCGATCTGTTCGGGCATTCCCGCGACCATGCCGTCATCGAACTGCGCAACGAAAAGGACGAAGCTCCGTCGCGGAGCAGTGTTCTGCGGAAGATGCTGTTCCCTCCGGCGACGGAGATCGAATCGCGCTATACCTTTCTGCAAAACCGCCATTGGCTTCTGCCGCTGGCGTGGCTCGTGCGGCTGTTTGCCAATCTGCACCTGATTCCAAGCCGGATTCGCCAGATGAAGCAGGTCACGAAAACGGACAAAGCCAGCGTAGAAACCTATGACGGATTTATGCGCCGGATCGGACTGTGAACATATAAACGAGTGATAGTAAAAAGACCTGCTAAGAAAAGTCAAGTAGAAATTTCAAGGTAGTTTGCTGTGCA
>ERZ779851.949-NODE-949-length-27691-cov-17.952924_pt1 | contig 27691 bp, 22 predicted proteins | sample MGYA00511094_ERZ779851 | MGnify/ENA primary metagenome ERZ779851 (study PRJEB29588, sample SAMEA2155512) | human gut metagenome | biome: human gut; feature: human-associated habitat; material: faeces | place: Denmark | collected 2008/2010 ...
GCGCCGTAGGCATAGCCTGCGAACATAACGGGAACCATGCTGAAAAGTGTGATTGAACCGCCGAAGGGCATCTCAAAAACCTTGACGAATGAGAGCGCGATCGAAAGAGCCGCCATGACGGCGCATACGGTCAGCTTTTTTGTGTTCTGGTTCATATAAACACGTCCTTTAAAATATTCAACCAAATCCAAAGATTATACGGCAAAAAATAAAGCGAACGCATTTTAAGCGTTCGCTTTGGCTTTTATATAACTTCCTACGCCGGTATTACCCGTATCAGGTGCTAAGCGAAACCGCTTAAGGGTATAATCTCAGCCGTGCCGAGGGCACAGCACCCCTGTATTTGATTGTAAGAACACTATACACTTATCACTCTTTTTTGTCAAGGGCTTTTTTGCCCTCGGGCGTGTCACGATAAAACTGATCCTTGTTTTTCGGGTGTTTTGTGCTGTTCCAAAGCTCGTCGGCTTTCGGCTGCCACGCTGCGGCAAATTTATCACACTTGGCGCAAAGAGTTTCCACATCCTCTTTGTTTATAAGGTCTGTTGATTTTGCACCGGTTTCTTTAATAATTTTTCTCAGGCATTGGGGGTTTTCAAGCATCGGGCAGGGGCGCAGGTGGTTGTTGTTGAACGGCTGGCCCTTGCGGTACTCCTTAAAAAGCGGCTGCTGGAGACATTCGAGGAAGCTCTTTTCGCGGATGTTCGCACCCGAGTAATGGATGAACACGCAGGGCTCGACGTCGCCCGCGGCGTTGATGTGGCAGTAGAGCTTGCCGCCGGCGATGCAGCCGTTCGTGAACTCGCCATCGTTCTGGAAGTCGATGGCGAAGATCTCCTTGCCGCCGGTGAGACCGCGGATCTCGCGCACGCGGTCTTTCATATAGGCGCGCTGCTCGGGATTAAGCAGCAGGTCGGTCGTCGCGCCCATGCCGACGGGCATATAGTGGAAATACCACACGAATTTAGCGCCCCACTTCACCATCTGATCGACGTATTCATCGGAGCTTATGCTGTCAAGGTTATTGCTCGTATAGCAACAGCTTATGCCGAACGGCAGCTTCTTTTCACGCAGAATATCCATTGCCAGAACGACCTTGGCAAACGTGCCGCTGCCGCGTCTTGCATCGGTAGATTCTTCAAATCCCTCTACGCTGAGTACGGGGATTATGTTTTTCACCCTGAGCAGCTCATCGGCAAACCCGTTGTCGATAAGTGTGCCGTTCGTAAACGTCATAAATTCGCAATCGGAATGTCTGCGGGCTATTTCAAGCAGGTCCTGCTTGCGTACAAGCGGCTCGCCGCCGGTATAGATATAGAAATAAACGCCCAGCTCCTTGCCCTGGGTCACAATCAAATCGATTTCATCGACGGTCAGGTTGAGCTTATTGCCGTATTTTCGCGCAATGAGTACAAAATACTCCGAAATTATGCAAACCGAGGTAAATGTATAATAACGCCGACGGCGCGTGGAATCATAAGAAAGCAAAAACAGCGTTTTCACCTGCTTTTTCAAACAAAAACGCTGTTTTGTTCTGTGTTTTCAATACTTTTGTGCTTCAATAGAGCCAGCCGAGTCGATACAGCAGCTCGGCGGACAGCAATGCGCCGCCTGCGGCGCCGCGAAGCGTATTATGAGAAAGACAGACGAACTTGAGGTCAAAAATATTATCCTCTCTCAGCCTACCGACGGTCACACCCATACCGCCGTAAATGTCGCGGTCAAGCCTTGTCTGCGGGCGGTTCGGCTCGTCGATATATGTGATGAACTGTTCGGGTGCATGCGGAAGCTTCAGCTCCTGAGGGAGCCCTTTGAAGTCAGACCAACGCTTAAGCACAGTATCGATATCCGGCTTTCTCCTGAATTTGACCGCAACTGTTGCAAGGTGTCCGTCGGAGACGGGAACACGTATGCACTGTGCGGAAATCACGGGAGCTTCGGCGTTGACGATCACATCGCCGTCAATATGTCCCCATACCTTGAGAGGCTCTCTTTCGCTCTTTTCCTCTTCGCCGCCGATATACGGAATGACGTTGTCGACGATTTCGGGAAAATCGGAAAACGTTTTGCCGGCGCCCGAAATTGCCTGGAAGGTTGTGACGAAGACCTGTTCGGGTTCAAAATCGAGAAGCGGTGTGAGGGCGGGAACATAGCTCTGTATAGAGCAGTTGGGCTTCACGGCGATAAAACCTTTTTTTGTGCCGAGACGCTTGCGCTTGGCCGCGATAATTTCCGCATGGTCGCTGTTGACTTCGGGAATCATCATAGGCACGTCGAGCGTATGGCGGTTTGCGGAGTTGTTTGAAATAACGGGAATTTCGGCTTTCGCGTACGCTTCTTCAAGCGCGCGGATCTCATCTTTCGGCATATCGACCGCGCAGAGGATAAAATCGACATTTTTTGCGACCTCGTTCACCTCTGATGCGTCAAGCACGACCATTCTCTTTACTTTTTCCGGGCAGGGTATACCGAGCTTCCAGCGTCCTTCGATTGCCTGTTCATAGGTCTTTCCGGCTGAACGCTTGCTGGCTGCAAGGCAGGTGAGGTCAAAATACGGATGATTCTGAAGCAGAGTTATGAAGCGCTGACCGACCATTCCCGTTGCTCCGACTATGCCGACTCTGTACTTTTTCATAATTCTTGACCCCTTTCAGAAGTACCTATAATTATTTGGCAATATTGCCTTGACAAAACTTTGTGATAATATTATGATGATATCACACATTGATTTATTAGTCAAATATATTCTTAATATTTTCGAGGTTTTCTAATGAAAAGAAGCGAATTTTTTTACAATCTGCCCAAGGAGCTTATCGCTCAGACGCCTATTGAGCCGAGGGACAGCTCCCGTATGCTGGTCATGCACAAGGCGACGGGCGAGCTGGAGCATAAGATATTCCGCGACGTGACGGATTACCTGAAGCCCGGCGACTGCCTGATACTCAACAACACCAAGGTGTTGCCCGCAAGGATGTACGGCACGAGGGTCGACACCGGCGCGGTGGTGGAGTTCCTGCTGCTAACTCAGCGCTCCGCCGACACCTGGGAGGTCATAACCGGCCCCGGCAAAAAGGCGAAAGAGGGTCACCGCTTCACATTCGGCGACGGCTCGTTGACCGCCGAGATAATCGAAGTGCTGCCCGACGGCAACAGAGTAGCGAAATTCGGCTTTGAGGGCAATTTCTTTGAGGTCATTGATAAGATAGGCGAGATGCCCCTGCCGCATTATATCACCGAGAGACTCGAGGATAAGGACAGATACCAGACCGTCTACGCCAAGGAGCAGGGCAGCGCCGCAGCGCCCACGGCGGGTCTGCATTTCACCCCCGAGCTGCTTGAAAAGATCAAAGAAAAGGGCGTCAGGATTGGCTTTGTCACGCTCCATGTCGGCCTCGGCACCTTCCGCCCCGTCAAGGCGGATAACATCGAGGAGCATCATATGCACTCGGAGCATTATCATCTGCCCGCCGAGACCGCTGCGATAATCAACGAGACAAAAGCGGGCGGAGGCAGGGTATTCGCCGTCGGCACCACCTGCTGCCGCACCCTTGAATCCGTGGCGACTTTCCGAGGCTGCATATGCGAGGACGACGGCTGGACGGATATCTTCATCTACCCCGGATATGAGTTTAAGTGCATCGACTGCCTTATCACCAACTTCCACCTGCCCGAGAGCACGCTTATAATGCTCGTGAGCGCCTTTGCGGGCTACGACCACACCATGCACGCATACGAAGTCGCCGTGAAAGAAAAATACAGGTTCTTCTCCTTCGGCGACGCCATGCTGATATTATAATTTTCGGAGTTATCATATGTATAAGCTGATAAAAAAAGAAGGAAATGCAAGGCGGGGCGAGTTTCACACCGTCCACGGCACGGTGCAGACACCGGCGTTTATGAATGTCGCCACCTGCGCCGCAATAAAGGGCGGGCTTTCCGCCGTTGACCTTGAGCAGATAGGCTGCCAGGTCATGCTCTCAAACACCTATCACCTCCATGTGCGCCCCGGCGACGAGCTGGTCAGGGAGATGGGTGGGCTTCACAAATTCTCCGGCTGGAGCGGCCCGATATTGACCGACAGCGGCGGATTTCAGGTCTTTTCGCTCGCCTCGCTCAGAAAGATCAAGGAGGAGGGCGTTTACTTCCAGTCCCATGTGGACGGCAGGCATATCTTCATGGGCCCCGAGGAGAGCATGAGGATCCAGTCCAATCTCGGCTCCACCATTGCGATGGCCTTTGACGAATGCGTCGAGAACCCCGCCAAATATGAATATGCAAAAAAATCGTGCGAGAGAACGGTTCGCTGGCTCGAACGCTGTAAGGCGGAGATGCAGCGGCTCAATTCTCTGCCCGGCACGGTGAACCCACACCAGCTCCTTTTCGGCATCAATCAGGGCTGCACCTTTGACGAGCTGCGTATTGAGAATATGAAGCAGATAGCGGCGCTCGACCTTGACGGCTATGCCATAGGCGGCCTTGCCGTCGGCGAGCCGAAGGAGGATATGTATCGCATCATCTCGGCCGTCGAGCCTTATGCGCCCGCCGATAAGATACGCTACCTGATGGGCGTCGGTACCCCCGGCAACATAATCGAGGCGGTCTACAGGGGCGTTGACCTCTTTGACTGCGTTATGCCCAGCCGCAATGCCCGCCACGGTCATCTTTTCACCCAAAATGGTATAATCAACCTCAACAACCGCAAATATGAGCGCGATCCGCTGCCCATCGACCCGGAGTGCGACTGCCCTACCTGCCGCCGCTTCTCCAAGGCGTATATCCGCCACCTTTTCAAGGCGAAAGAGGTGCTCGCAATGCGGCTTTGCGTTATCCATAATCTTTATTTCTATAATACTCTTATGCAGCGCATCCGTGACAGCATTGATAACGACACTTTCGGTGAATTCCGTGAGAAATATGCCGATATCCTTGATACAAGAATCTGATAATGTGAGGGATCATTATGTTTAGACTGCCCGAATACACGGCGCCGGATTTCAGCGCCGAGAGGTTCATATCCTGCCCCGATGTTACGACCGAGCGAGCGGGCAGGGGATATATCCCCGAGAATTTCTACGCAACGACCATTTACCCCGAGTATTTCAAGATAAACGGCGAATGGAAGCTCATTAAGGGCAGCCGAATGGATTGCTCAGTCGTTATTAAGGACGGCGAGCCGCACGCTGTTGAAATGCGCAATATCCGTGAGGGCGATGAAGTCGTTGTCGGCCGCACGGACGACGGCAGCTGCGGAGTATTTGTCCACACGGACGGCTTCACCGCCGCCGAGGAGAATAATCAGAGCTTTGCTTTCAGAACGGGGCAGTCGAGGGAGACCTCATATTCGAGGGATTACGACAGGCTCTATGATATCCTGCGCCACGACAGGGATAACGGCAAGATAGTCTGGGTGCTCGGCCCCGCCTGCGCCTTTGACCACGACTCAAGGGACGCGATGGCAGCACTTATCGACAACGGCTACTGCCACGCCCTTTTTGCGGGCAACGCCCTTGCCACTCACGATATGGAGGGCGATGTTTTCCACACCGGCCTCGGGCAGGATATATACACAAAGGAAGTCACCTACAACGGTCACTATAATCACCTTCATGTCATAAATCTGGTGCGTAAGGCGGGCTCGGTCAAGAATTTCATCGAGCAGAATAATATCAGCACGGGCATTATGAGCGCTCTTGTACGCAACAATGTGCCCTTTGTGCTCGCAGGCTCTATCAGGGACGACGGCCCTCTGCCAGACGTGATACCGAATGTCTATGAGGCGCAGGACGCCATGAGAGCGCACACCTGCGAAGCGACCACGGTGATCGCCCTTGCGACTCAGCTCCACACGATAGCCACGGGCAACATGACCCCGTCATATCAGGTGGTCGGCGGCAAGGTGCGCCCCGTCTATTTCTATGTGGTGGATATCTCCGAATTCGCCGTCAACAAGCTAAAGGACAGGGGCAGTCTCAGCGCCACGGGCGTTGTGACCAATATACAGGATTTTATCGTGAATACCAAACGCAATCTGATAGACGGAGGCGAGGCAAATGGCTGAGGCCGTTAAGCAAAAGAAGCAGACCGAGGGCGATCCCTCCTCGGGCTTGCAGCTCAACAAGAAATCAATAATCGGCATATGCATTCTGCTTGTCGCGATAATGGCTTTTGCGGGCGTACTCACTCAGGTGATGCCGAGGGGCGAATACTATGTTTACCCCGAGAACACCTATAAGCTCACCGACGGCACGATAGTAGCCATCCCCGATGCCGAGGCGAAATATGAGGTCGATAAGGAGAAATCGCTCGGCTTCGGCGAATATCTCGCCCTGCTCGACTCGGCGGGGGTCAATATCAAGCCCGTGAAATCCGTCGATGATGACACGGCGACCGATGTCAGCGGCATGGTTATCGACGGCACATATCATAAAATCAATTATAAAATGCCAATATGGAAGATAGCGCTATCGCTTGTGCTCCTTTTCGGCGACGAGAATGTCACCACGGGTCTTGCCATAATACTCTTTATCGTCCTGATAGGCGGCACTTTCCTCATCCTCGACGAGCGGGGAGTGCTCAAATACATAATGGCTGTCATCATCAAGAAGTTTGAGAAGAAAAAATATTTCCTGCTCTGCATGATGGTCTTTGTGTGTATGCTTCTCAGTTCAACGGCGGGCATTCTTGAGGAATCCGTCACTCTTGTGCCCATCTGCGCCGCGATTGCTCTGGCGCTCGGCTGGGATTCGCTCGTCGGTCTGAGCATCAGCCTTATCGCCGTGGCGTTCGGCTTCACAGCTGCGACCTTTAATCCGTTCAACGTCGTTACGGTGCAGAAGCTCGCGGGTATTCCCGTTTTCTCGGGTCTGTGGCTGAGGATAATCGTATTCGTCCTCGTCTATCTCGTGCTCATCACTTTTATAATCAGCTATGCGAAGAAGATCGAGAAGCACCCGGAGAAATCCATCTGCTACGAGACGGATAAGGCTCTGCGCGAGAAGTATAAGCTCGATAACGGCTTGGAGATACTTGCCGACGGGAATATTAAAAAGGCGACCAAAGCCTTTGTGCTGTGCGTGAGCGGCGTGCTTGTGTGCATTGTAGTCGATTTCCTGCTCGACATGAGCGGCTATATTTCAATGCCGGGCATGGCGGTGCTCTTCACGGCGGGCGGCCTTACCGCGGGCTACCTCTCGGGGCTTAGGGGCAAGCAACTCTTTAAGAGCTTCGGCAAGGGCGTTAAGACCATTGCCCCCGCGATCCCGCTGATATTCTTTATCCTTGCGATAACCTATATCCTCAAAGAGGGTATGATAGTCCATACCATCCTCAATTATGTTTACGGGCTTATCCAAGGCGTCTCGCCCTATGCGGCGATACTGATGCTTTTTGCGTTCGTCGTGGTGCTCGAATTCTTCATCGGCTCGGGCACGGCGAAGGCGTTCCTCATAATGCCGATAGTTGCCCCGCTTGCACAGCTTGTCGGCATCTCGGGCAATTCCGTGGTGCTAACATTCTGCATGGGCGACGGCTTCACAAATATCCTTTACCCCACGAGCGGCATAATGATAATCGCCATAGGCCTTGTCAATATCTCCTACGGCAAATGGCTGAAATACACCTGGAAGCTGTTCCTCGCCGAGGGGCTTCTCGCCGTGGCGATAATGCACTTCTCACTATTTATCAATTACACATAAGCTGATGCCCCGCCTCGAAGCGGGGCATTTTTAGGCTTTAGGATATAAAATGCGGGCTGCTGCCTGTGATTTCGGTCACTTGCAGCAGCCCGTAGCTTTATTTAATTATTTGATCATGTCGAGCAGCGAAAGGCTGCGTTCCTGCGAGAAGCCGCTGACATTGAAGAGAACGACTATCTCGTCATACTCCGCGAGGTCGAGCGAGGCGATGTCGCCCTGGCCGCAATATCTCGTGTCGATCAGCGTTATCTCGGAGAAATGCTCCGCCAGCAGGGGAACAAGGCAGTTAGCGTAACTGTCCTTTATCATCAGCAGCTTGCCGCCTTGAACTTTTTCGTTCGTCACGGTGCATATGCCGTAATTGCCGCCGAGGAAGTATAAATACTTATCCTTCTCGTCAAGGCGTTCAGGGCAATAAAGCGGGCTGCTCTTGCCGCCGACGGTGAGGGTCGCCCGGCTTTCGCCGCCGTAACGGATGATCTCATCCGCTTTGATGCTTTCGTTCAGCGTTTTGGAGTAAAGAGTGCCCTTAAAGCTGTCGTTCATCACCTGAGGCTCAAGCTCCCTCGGCTCGTAGCTCAGAGGCTTACCGAGCGCAAGATAAGCGGCGTATGCCGCGTTGGATGTCCAATGGTGGTCGGTGCGGTAATAGGCGTAATCCTCGCCGAGCACCGCTTCGCTGATATCGAGAGTTTCAACGCCCTTGAGCTTGCTCTTGCAGTAGGCGACGTATTCGCCCTCGTCGTCAAGGTCAAGATATTTCGGCAGCTCCGCCTTGAATTTCTCCTGCGCCGTCACGACCGGAACGAAATACACGGGAGCTTCGCCCGCTTTCTCGGCAAATGAATTGATCGTGCGCAGGTTTCGGTCGGTTATATTTGGCGTTCCGTTGCGAAAAAGCTGTATGAGCGAGCCGTTAAATTCATAAACGCCCTTTATCTCATCCTTGCCTATCAGCTTGTCGGCGGTGTTTTTGAGCCGGATGAAGCCCTCGCGGCAGACGAAATGGTCGGAGAAAAAGTCGCTCAACCCGTCCATAAAGGTGCGGTTTTTCCAGCTCTCAAAGCTGAGCTTCGGCATCTCGGCAAGCGTTTTATTCTCGTTGTAGCTGACGCTCTCTTTTTTGCCGAAAAGGGTGAAAGCAGGGATGATGAGGATCACGAGGAAAAATAGTATAATTCTGAGAAACTTTGTTTTCATACCTGCACCCCCTTAGAAATTGAAGTATAAGAACGGGTTGTAGCCCGAGTCAACAAGGCAGGCTATGCAGGCGGTCATGCCCGCAGCTTCGCCTACGAGCGAGAGGGTGTCCGCGCGCTTCTCGGGCAGTTTCTTGCACATTTTCAGCGGGATGCCCGTGGAGATTGCGATTGCCGCGATGAATGTGACAGCGTAATTGTGCAGCGCATTGAGCGTGAACGAATTTGCAAACGAGCCGCCGAAGCCGAGCATCGCCTTGACGAATTCAAGTTCCGAGGCAGGGGAGGTTATCTCGAATATAACCCAGCCGAATACGACGGCAAGCATCGTGAGAATGTGCCGTAGGGCGGACGGAGTGCGTTCGAGCAGGCGCCTGAATACGAATTTCTCAAGTATTATAAGCACGCCGTAATAAAGACCCCAGAGGATGAAATTCCAGCTTGCGCCGTGCCAAAGACCGGTGAGCAGCCACACGATGAGGGTGTTGCGTATTGTCGCCGCCGTGCTGCCTCTGCTGCCGCCGAGCGGGAAATAGACATAGCTCTTGAACCAGTCGCCGAGCGTGATATGCCACCTGCGCCAAAATTCGGCGATGCTCTTTGAATTGTAAGGATAGCGGAAATTCTCGGGGAAGTCGAAGCCCAGCATCTTGCCGAGGCCTATCGCCATATCGCTGTAGCCCGAGAAATCAAAGTATATCTGCAAGGTGAACGCCGCAATGCCGAGCCAAGCCGTGGCGGCGGGCATGGAGGCGTAGTCCTGCGCCTTGACGTCAGTCCAAAGCGCGCCTATAGAGTTCGCAATGAGCACCTTTTTGCACATGCCGCAGACGAATCTGGTTATGCCGTCGCTCATGCTCCTGAGGTCGATCCTGCGGCAGGCGAGCTGAGCCGAGACATCCTCATAGCGGACTATCGGCCCCGCCACTATCTGCGGGAACATGGTGACAAAGGCGGCAAAGTCGATGAAATTCTTCTGCACCTTGATATTCCTGCGATAGAGGTCGATGGTGTATGACATCGACTGGAAGGTGAAGAAGCTGATGCCTATCGGGAGCGGCAGGCCGGGGTCGGGGATAGCCGAGCCGAATATGCCGTTCACGCTGCCGATGAAGAAGCTGCCGTATTTGAATATACCGAGCAGCGAGAGATTCATCACCACCGATACGAGCAAAGTAGCCTTGCGTATCTTTTTGTTTGAATCAAAGCGATCCATTAACCGCCCGGCGCAGTAGTCGATGGCGGTGGAGAGCAGCATTATAAGCACATAAACCGGCTCGCCCCATGCGTAAAAGAGCAAGCCGGTAAGAAACAAAACTGTATTTTTGAAAGCGAACGGAACCGCGTAATAGACGGCAAGCGTCAGCGGCAAAAACATGAAGAGGAAAACGGAATCAGAAAAAACCATAAATTACTTCTCCGTGATTATTTGCGGGACGCGTCTATGATCGAATCTATCTTCTCGGGTGAGTTGCTGATGCAGAATATAACGGTGTTGCCGACTGCCTTGATAACGCCCGAATCAATCTTCGGCACCTGCTCGGGGCCGTAGTTGCTGTAGCCGTCGTGCAGATACTGCTGCCTCTCGCTCGCAAGGGCTGCGACAGCGTTCGCTGCGTCGGCGTCAACGCATTCAAATACGGCGACCTCGTCGACCGACGCGCTGCTGCCTTTATAGAGAGCCGCGCTCTTGCACTGAGCCTCGTCGACGCCGTAGAAGGAGTAGGCGATATCTGCGCCGCTGTCCTCAAGCTCTTCGTCAAAATCAAGTCCGCTTGCGAGAGCCGCCGCCAGAGTCGGGGCATCGGGCAGGGCCTTGCCGCCGGAGCAGCTGCAAAGCAGAGCCGCAATGATCGCGGCAAGTATAAGCGCCGTAAATTTCTTCATCATATCTTCCTCCATATCACATATTATCAGCTAAGTAGTTGAGCCAGATGCGGCAGTATTTCTTTCTCAGATGCACTCCGTCGCTCGCCGCTTCGTCGGGCAGGAAGCCCTGGGAATCGGTCATTGAGGCGGCGGGGTTTATGTAACGCACGCCTTCATCCTTGGCGAGCTGCTTTATCGCTTCGTTGACTTTTTTTATCGCCGCATTGTTGCAGCCGTATTCGTTCTTTGCGTCGGCGGCTCTGCTGATGGGCAGCACGGATTGCAGATAGATCTCCGCTTCGGGCACTCTCTCCCTGACCGCCGCTATTACCTTGGCGTATCTCTTGATGAAAACGCTTGTATTCGGCCAGCCGCATTCGTTATCGCCGAACATCAGGAAAACCTTCTTGAAATGCTTGCCCTTGAGCTCGTCGATTATAACGACGCTGCTGCCTGAGGCTTTCTCGGTGAATACCGTGTCGACCGTCAAACCGACGCTCGCATAGACATTCTTGGCAAGGCCGTAATTCTTGAGGTCGAGCACTCGCGAATTACCGATAAAGGCGCAGTCATCGAAGCAGGAGTAATCCATGTCGTGATAGGTCATGGTCTCTTTGCCGCCTGATGAGCCGCTGCGCTTGGTGGTCTTTTCGGTCTTCGGCGTCTTGGTGGTCTTGGGCGGCTTTGTGTGTTTGCCTGTGGTCGTTTTATCCGCCTTTGTGGTTGCGGCCGCCGTGGTTTCGGTCTCGGTCTCGGTCTCGGTCTCGCCCGCCGTTGAGGCCTGAGCCTGATCGGCGGTGCTCGATTCATCTGAGGAGGATTCGCCGCTCTGCGAGGTCGAAGTGCCGCTTGTATCCTCTCTTTTATTATCCGATATATGTTTAATGCCGACGACAACTCCGAAAATGATTGCCGCTGCGGCGAGAATTGACAAAATTATTTTGACTATAGAACTCTTTTGCATAATATATATATCCCCACACTGTTTTGTAAACTAATTTTACCTTAAACAATTCTCATATTCAATTAAAAAACTGTTAAAATTCAGTAACAAATTTTGTTACTATTTGACCCCGTGACATACGATTAAATCCGCCCGCTCAAAAGGGCGCAAAACAGGCACGCCGAAAAAGCTGATTTTCGGCGTGCCGAAAGACTTAAAAAGCCTTACTTGCAGGGGCAGTGGTTGGTAGCCACGATGTTGACTCCAGTGCCGCAGATATTCTCAATGAGGATATCGCCGAGCTTGACGGGCGCTTTGACTTCCGCGGCGTTGACCGCCTTCATGCAGTCCATGATCATGCCCTTGGGCAGGGGACCTGCCGATTTGCAGGGGACCACATTGTGAATGCCGCCGTCGACCTTAACGGTAGTCGCAAGGCTCCTGACGGGATTGGTGCATTCGCTTCTTGCATAGGCGTCGCCTCTCTTACAGGTGTTGCCCGTGACGGAAAGTATCTCACCGCTGTCGCTGAGTTCAACGGTTATGCCGCAGCCCATGGGGCAGGCCACGCAAATAATATTCTTCTGCATAAATCAACCCTCCACCGAAATTTCTATAACGCCGTCGGCTGCAAAGCCCTTGAGCACGTCGTTCTTGATAACGACGTTTTCCATTTCGCCGGGGGCGAGTCTGGGTCTCTTGCGGCTGAGGATCTCTTCGCCGTTATATTTAACGACGACCTTGGCGTTCTTATAAGTCTGACCGACTCTGAAGTAGAGCTTCACATCGTCGTCATTCTTGATATCGACCTTCTGAGGCACTATGTAGCGCACGCCGTTTACGCCCTTGGTCTTGACGTATTCATGCTCGCCGGTCTTGCCGAGCACATATCTTGCCGCGCCCTCGCCGGCCGTCTGGCTCTCGAGGGTAACATAGTCGACAAGGTCGTGGACGTGCAGCACGTTGCCGCAGGCGAAAACGCCCTTGTGGGAGGTCTCTCTGAATTCGTCGACCACGGCGCCGTTGGTGACGGGGTCAAGCTGGATGCCGACAGCTCTGGTAAGCTCGTTCTCGGGGATAAGACCGACCGAAAGCATGAGAGTGTCGCATTCGATATACTGCTCCGTGCCCTTGATGGGTCTGCGGTTCTCGTCGACATCGGCGATGGTAACGCCCTCGACTCTGTCCTTGCCGTGAACCTCGATGACGGTGCAGCTCAGACGCAGGGGGATATCGAAATCGTTGAGACACTGGACGATGTTTCTCGTCAGGCCGCTGGAATAGGGCATAAGCTCGCAGACTACCTTGACTTCCGCACCCTCAAGGGTCATGCGGCGAGCCATAATAAGGCCGATATCGCCCGAGCCGAGTATGACGACCTTTTTGCCGGGCATATAGCCGTCGATGTTGACATATTTCTGAGCCGTGCCGGCGCTCATAACGCCCGAGGCTCTGGTGCCCGCGATGTTAAGCGCTCCTCTGGGACGCTCGCGGCAGCCCATTGCGAGGATGATAGCCTTAGCCTGAATCTCAAGCAGACCGTCGGTCTTGTTGCAGGCGTAGACGATGTTATCCTCGGTTATCTGGAGAGCCATTGTGTCGGTCTTGTATTCAATGCCCTGCTCGTTGACGAGCTGAATGAATCTGTCGGCGTATTCGGGGCCGGAGAGCTCCTCGCCGAAGTAATGAAGGCCGAAGCCGGTATGTATGCACTGCTCGAGGATGCCGCCAAGGGTCTCGGCTCTCTCGAGGATGAGTATGCTGTCAACGCCGCATTCCTTTGCCTTGAGTGCGGCAGCCATGCCTGCGGGGCCTCCGCCGATTACAACTATATCATAATTAAGCATATTTTCCGCCTCACTTTGTTCTGTCATAAAGGATTTTTGAGCCGCCGCCGAATTTGGTTATCTCGTTGATCTCAACGCCCAGCTCTCTTGCAAGCAGCTCAACGACCTTGGAGCCGCAGAAGCCGCCCTGGCAGCGACCCATGCCCGCTCTCGTCCTGCGCTTAACGCCGTCAACGTCTCTTGCACCGGCGGGTGCGTGGATGGCGTCGAGGATCTCGCCCTCGGTTATCGTCTCGCAGCGGCAGATTATCCTGCCGTAAGCGGGGTTTTTCTCAATGAGAGCCTTGCGCTCGTCATTGCTCATGTGTCTGAAACGGACGGGCTCCGCTCTGTCGGGCTTGAAGCCGTCCTTCTTCTCGGCGCTCATAGCCTTTGCGAGCATATCGGCGACATACTCGGCTATTGCGGGCGCGGATGAGAGACCGGGGGATTCAATGCCGGCGACGTTGATGAATTTGTCGTTCTTCTCGCTCGGCTCAATGATGAAATCGTCTCTGTCGCAGTGCGCTCTGAGGCCCGCGAAGGAGGTGATGACCTCTCTCGTGGTGAGGCAGGGGACGGATTTCTTGGCCGTGACAAGGATCTCGGCAAGTGCACTCGAGGTGGTGGAAACGTCGGTCTTATCTTCGATGTCAAGTGCGCTCGGGCCGATGAGCAGGTTGCCGTCGACCGTCGGTGTGACGAGGACACCCTTGCCCATCTTGGAGGGGCACTGGAATATCGTGTGCTTTGCGAGCGAGCCTATCGACTTGTCGCAGAGCATATATTCCCCCTTTCTGGGGGTGGTATGTATCGAATTGTCGCCGATGAGCGCCGCTATCTCGTCGCAGAATACGCCGGCGGCGTTGATGACATACTTTGCGGTCAGCTCCTTTTCACCGTTTGAGAGGGTGAATACGCTGCCGTCGTAGTCGATTTTGGAGACGGCAAAGTTGCGCACGAAATCCGCGCCGTTGACCACTGCATTTTCAACTGCTGCCACGGTCAGCTCATAGGGGCAGACGATGCCTGCCGTGGGTGCCCAGAGAGCGCCCTTGGCCTCTTCACTGATGTGAGGCTCCTCCTCGCGGAGCTTCGCTGCGTCATAGATCTCAAGGCCGGGCACGCCGTTTGCCTTGCCTCTCTCGAGCAGCTCGTGCAGAGTCTCCATCTCATCGTCTGAGAAGGCGACGACGAGCGAGCCGACGGGCTTGAACGGTACGCTGAGAGTCTTGCACAGCTCGGGCATCATCTCGGTGCCTCTTACGTTGAAGCGTGCTTTGAGGGTGCCGGGCTTCGCATCGAAACCGGCGTGAACGATAGCGCTGTTGGCTTTTGAAGTGCCCATTGCCATATCGTTGCATTTCTCGATAAGGGCAATTTTGATGTTGTAGCGGCTGAGATCTCTTGCAATAAGCGAGCCGATAACGCCTGCGCCTACAACGGCAACATCGTAGTTCATTGATAAAACCTCCGTGTTTAATAATTTACCGTTTGCTATTATATCACAGGGTCAAAGATAAAACAACAGTTTTTCGCTCATTTTCGCCCGAATTCTCAAATTCTCGATTTTTCGCAAAAGCGGGGCGGTTTTGAGCCTACCGTTTGTTCAATTATATGAAAGTACATTCTCAGGTTGCCTTGCAGGCGAAAAAACATATGCACAATTACAGTAAATTACAGTAAAAAATTGCAGCCGCCGTCCGTTCGGGAAAAGCGACTGCGATAAAGCCGTATTCAATTTGATATTTTGCTCTCCCTGCCGTCAAGCAGGCGGATGAAATTCGGAATGTGCTTTAATGCCATTAGCGCGGAGCAGCAGGCGGCGAATACGAAGTATTCCTTGCCGTTCAGGAAATAGGCGAGCAGCGGATACAGCGCCGCACAGACTCCGGAAGCAAGTGAAACAAAGCGAAATGCGCCGACGATAACGGCAAACAGCGCGAAGAGCAGCAGAGCCGTCAGCGGCATTATCGCAAAGGCCGCCCCCGCCGCTGTCGCGACCCCTTTGCCGCCTCGGAAGCCGAAGAAAACAGGGAAAGTATGCCCTAATTGGGCAAAAAATCCCGCAACGAATACGGTCGCCCACGGCGCACCGCCGTAAACCGTGAGCAGCTTTGCCGCCGCAACGCATATAAGCCCCTTTGAGAAGTCGCACAGCAGCACTGCCGCGCCCGCCTTTTTGCCGTGGATACGCATCATGTTGGTCGCCCCGGCGTTGCCGCTGCCGTGCTCCCTGATATCCTCACCGTAGACGGCTTTTGAGATTATCACCGCCGAGCTGACGCTTCCGATGAGATATGCGGCAAGCGCAGCGGATATGATGTAAAGCATAGCGCCGCCCTCCTTTCATAACCGTATTTTGCACCGCGTATCGCAGCAAATATGCAATAATAGGGTTAAAATATATAAAATTCTTGAAAAATCAAATAAATAGTGCTATAATCGTTCAGTTGAAAGGAATGATTGCTGATGAGAAGAAAGAAGTGGGTGGTGGCGAAAACCAACAAGGATCTCGCCGCTTCAACGGCACAGGAGCTTAGCATAGACCCCCTTGCCGCCCTTCTCGTTACCTCCAGAGGCTTTGACGATATAAATTCGATAGATGAATTCTTTGACCCCGACGCCCCCTTGTCGCTCGACCCGTTTTCGATAAAGGATATGGATCTTGCCGCCGAGAGGATAAATCGGGCGATAGACGATTTTGAGCTTATCTGCGTTTTCGGCGATTACGACGCGGACGGCGTTACCGCAACCGCTCTGCTCTACTCATATCTCGAGGCGAGGGGAGCGAATGTGATAAGATATGTGCCCGACAGGCTCATCGAGGGCTATGGGCTGAATATCGCCGCCGTCGAGAAGCTTGCCGAGAGCGGAGTCAAGCTGATAGTTACGGTCGATAACGGCGTTTCTGCCGTTAAGGAGGCCGCCAGAGCAAAGGAGCTCGGCGTTTCGCTCGTCATTACCGACCACCACAAGGTCGGCGATGAGCTGCCCGAGGCTGATGCCGTCGTTGACCCTCACCGCCCCGACTGCCCGAGCGGCTTCAAAGAAATGGCGGGCGTCGGCGTGGCGTTCAAGCTCGTTTGCGCCCTTGAGGGTGCGGAGGAGGATATGCTGCTTGCGGAGTACGGCGATCTTGTCGCTCTCGGCACTATCGGCGATGTCGTGACCCTCACGGGCGAGAACCGCATAATGGTGCGCCGCGGGCTAAGGATGATGAATGAGGAGCCGAGACCCGGCATATCCGCCCTTGCGGAGGCTGCGGGCTGCGCAGACAAGCCCTTTACCTCTTCCTCAGCCGCTTTTACGATATGCCCGAGGATAAACGCCGCCGGCAGGATGGGCACGGCGCACAAGGCGCTCGACCTGCTCCTTTGCGACGATGATGATTCGGCGCAGCTGCTTGCCGAGGAGATAAATCAGCTCAATATTCAGCGCCAGAGGACAGAGACGGAGATATTCGCCCAGGCCGCCGCAGCTATCGAGAGCAACCCCGCCGTAAGGGACGGCAAGATAATCGTCGTTGACGGCGAGGGCTGGCATCAGGGCGTTGTTGGCATAGTTGCGGCGAGGATAACCGAGCGCTACGGCAGACCTTCGGTCGTTATCTCGCGGGACGGCGAGAACGCCAAGGGCTCGTGCCGCAGCATAGAGGGCTTCTCAATCTACGACGCGATAGAGAGCGTCTCGGACTGCCTTGAGCATTTCGGCGGGCATACCCTCGCGGCGGGCGTGGGGCTTCGCTCGGAGAATATAGACGAATTCAGACGGCGCATCAACGAATATGCCGCCGACAAAGAGATGCCGTTTGCAGTGCAGCGCATCGACTGCCGAATTCAGCCGGCTTCCATAAGCCTTGATATGCTGTCGTCGCTGAGCCTGCTTGAGCCGTTCGGCGCGGGCAACCCGCAGCCGTGCTTCGGGCTTTTCGGCGTCAGGATAGACGATATAGCTTCCGTCTCCGACGGCAAGCATATCAGAATGAGCGTCTCAAAGAACGGCGCCCGTACGGGGGTCGTATATTTCGGAATGCAGGATAAACGCTTCCCGTTCGACAAGGGCGACACCGTCGATCTGGCGGTCAACCTCGACAGGAATGTTTATAACGGAGAAACAAGAGTTTCCGTCATTGTCAGGGGTATCAGACCCTCGGCGACGGATGAAGATAAAGTGCTCTCGGCAATATCGCTCTTTGAGCGGTTCTCAAGAGGCGAACATATCGGCAGCGAGGAGGCAAAGCGCCTGCTGCCCGACCGCGCGCTTGAAGTTGAGGTATTCAGGAGCATAAAAGCAAAGCCGCTCAGAGATAAATATTGCGAGGCGCTGTGCTCTCGGCTGGGCGACGACGGCGAGAGGCTCGCCGCGATATCGGCGACGGTCGATATCATGCTCGAGATGGGCGTGCTGACGGCGGACGAATACAATACCGTAAGCGTTCCGCAGGTCTCGCAAAAGGTCAATCTCGAGGATTCCGCGATCCTTAGGCGGATAAGGAGCTTTATTTGACACGGAGGCAATATGAAAGACTACAGTAAAGAAAAAGCGGATGTTTTCTCCACACCGGAGGAGGGCTTGGCGAAGCTGACCGAGATAATCGGCAAGAGCTACACCGAGGAGGAGATAGCAAACGTCAAAAAGGCTTACGAATTGGCTGCCAAAGTCCATGAGGGGCAGAAGCGGCTCTCCGGCGAGCCTTATATAATGCACCCGCTGAGCGTTGCACTTATACTCGCGCGCCTCGGCATGGACGACGCTTCGATAATCGCGGCTATGCTGCACGACACGGTCGAGGATACGGATCTTACCAACGACGAGATAAAGAAGGAATTCGGCGATACGGTCGCCGAGCTTGTCGACGGCGTTACCAAGATAGGCAGGGTGCCGCTCCAGACCAAGGAGGAGCAGCAGGCGGAGAATATCCGCAAGATGCTCATAGCCATGTCGCGCGACATCAGGGTCATCATCATCAAGCTCGCCGACAGGCTCCACAATATGCGTACCCTCATGTATAAGCCCGAGCAGCGCAGGCGCGATATAGCGCTCGAGACTATCGAAATTTATGCCCCGATAGCTCACCGACTCGGTATCAGACCCATCAAGGAGGAGCTGGAGGATCTCTCGATAAGCTACCTTGACCCCGTCGCCTACAACGATATAGGCAAGGCGCTCGAGCAGCAGAGTAAGTCGAGGAACGAATTCCTCGCCGATATCAAGGCGAGGATAGAGGAGCGCATCAAGACCGTTGTCTCAGGCGCTCAGGTCAGCGGAAGGATCAAATCCGTCCACGGCATATACAGAAAGATGTATATGCAAAATAAGAATTTTGATGAGATCTACGATATTTATGCCGTCAGGATAATAGTCGATTCCGTTATCGACTGCTATAACTGCCTCGGCGTTATCCACGATATGTTTAAGCCCATTCCGGGCAGATTCAAGGATTATATATCCACCCCGAAGCCGAATATGTATCAGTCGCTCCACACCACAGTCCTCGGCAAGGAGGGCATCCCCTTTGAGGTGCAGATAAGGACTTGGGAGATGCACCACACGGCGGAATACGGTATCGCGGCGCACTGGAAATACAAGCTCGGCATCAACGGCACGGTCAAATTCGAGGAGCGCCTTGCGTGGATAAGGCAGCTGCTTGAGAATCAGAGCGACAGCGAGGATGTCGAGGATCTTGTCTCGACTATCAAGAGCGACCTTGTGCCCGAGGAAGTATTTGTGTTCACGCCAAAAGGCGACGTGTTCAACCTGCCCATGGGCGCGACGGTCATCGACTTTGCATATGCCATTCACTCCGCCGTCGGCAACAAGATGATAGGCGCGAAGGTGGACGGCAGGATAGTGCCGCTCGATTATCAGGTCAAAACGGGCGAGATAGTCGAGGTGCTTACCTCGTCTCAGCCGGGTAAAGGCCCCAGCAGGGATTGGCTCAATATTGTCAAGACCAGTCAGGCGAGGGCGAAGATAAGGCAGTGGTATAAAAAAGAGCGCAGGGATGAGAATATCGCAGAGGGTAAAGCCGAGGTCGAGAAGGAATTCAAGCGCAATTTCATCCGCCTTGCCGAGCCTGAGTATACCGAATTCATTAATAAGATAGCCGAAAGGCAGCATTGCAAGAGCATCGAGGATTTCTACGCCGCGATAGGTTACGGCGGCATTTCGCTCATGCACATGATGCCTAAGATAAAAGAGGACTATGTCAAGATGACAAAGGCTGAGGAGCCTGTCATCAACATAGCGCCCGTCAAGAAACGTACCAAGAGCACCGAGGGCGTCGTGGTCGAGGGGATAGATAACTGCCTTATCAAATTCTCCCGCTGCTGCAACCCTCTGCCGGGCGATAATATAATCGGCTTCATCACGAGGGGTCATGGCGTGTCGATCCACACAAGAAACTGCCCGAATGTGCCCGCGGATATCTCCAAGGCGGGCGAGCCGGACAGATGGGTCGTCGCTTATTGGGATACCAATATCAGGGAGGATTTCAAGTGTACCCTACAGATATCCTGCCTTAACCGCATAGGCTTGTTCGCCGATGTGTCGAGCCTGCTTGCGAATATGCACATTATGATTAACGATATCAGCACCCGCAACACCAAGGACGGCAGGACTTCGATAATGCTGACCGTCTCGGTCAACGGCGTTGAGCATCTGAATTCTCTGACGGCGAAGCTCTCCAAGATCTCTGGCATGCTCAGCGTTGAGAGAACGGGCGTCTAATAAACGGAGGTAAAAGCGATGAGAGCGGTAGTTCAGAGAGTTAAGCGCACGAGCGTTACAGTCGGCGGCGAGCTTAAAGGCAGCGCAGGTCAGGGCTTCAACGTGCTGATTGGCGTTATGCAGGGCGATACCGACGCCGAGGCGCAGCTCCTTGCGGCTAAGATATCGAAGCTGCGCGTGTTTGAGGATGAGAACGGCAAGATGAATAAAAGCGTCCTCGATATCGGGGGCGAGATACTCGTCATCTCGCAGTTCACACTTTGCGCCGATATCAAGAAGGGCAACCGCCCGTCCTTTACCGACTCCGCCCCGCCCGAGGAGGCGGACAGGCTCTATCTCGCATTCTGCGAGCATCTGAGAGAAGCGGGGGTCAAAAAGGTGGAGACAGGGGTTTTTGCGGCCGATATGCTTGTCTCCATTGATAATGACGGCCCTGTTACGATAGTCATGGATACCGATATATGGGAGAAAAGAGGATAACGCATGAAGATAGAAAAGATAAAGCTGGAGCATGAGATTTTTGCGAATTGCTACCTTGTTATCGACGAGCTGAGCGGCGAAGCCGCGGTCATCGACCCGGGCTTCTATGCCGAGTGCCTGCCCGCCGCTCTTAAAGAGCACGAGGGCATCAAGGTCAAATATATTCTGCTCACCCACGGGCATTTTGACCATATCATGGGCGTTTACGGCCTCAAGGAGGCGACGGGCGCCGAGGTCTGCATCCACGAGAAGGACGCCGAATGCCTTTATAATGACGAGCGCAGCCTTGCAAAGGGCGCAATGCCCATGGCGCAGCAGCCCGTCCATGCCGATGTGCTGCTGAAGGACGGCGATGAGCTGAGGCTCGGCGATGACGTCATCAGGGTGATGCACACCCCCGGTCACACGCCCGGCAGCGTCTGCTACCTCTTTGTGAACGACCGTGTAATGTTCAGCGGCGACACGCTGTTTTGCAGGACGGTCGGCAGGACGGATCTGCTCGGCGGCAGCGCGGAGGATATGCAGTCCTCAATACGCCGAATCATCGCCCTTGACGGCGATTACAGGGTCTATCCCGGTCATAACCGTGAGACCACGCTCGACTCCGAAAGGGTCAGCAATCACTGGATACGAAGGATGAATAAGAATTGATACTCAGGATCTTCGGTCACGATTTTCATTATGAATGCGAGAATCTTTGCAGGGTCTATTACCCGAATGAGAAGATAGAAATAAAATACGACGGCAGCGGCGACGACCCTCTGACCGTTGAGACGCGCCTTTTCCCCGAGGACGGGGGAGCGAGGGTCGAGGTGATAACCTCGATAAACGGCAGCGTGCGCTCGGCGGGCGACAAAGTCACGGCGCCCGAGGATGAGCTGCGTGACAAATGCGAGCTGCGTATAGCTCAGCTCATGTTTGAGCTGCTGTCCGCCGAGACGGGCTATACGCCGCCGTGGGGAGTGCTCACGGGAGTCCGCCCCTCAAAGCTTATGCTGCGCCTGACCGCTCAGCTCGGCGAGCAGGGTGCTATGGATTATTTCACCAAAGGGCTGCTCGTCAGCCCCGAGAAGGCTCGCCTTGCCGCCACGGTGGCGAAGGCGGAGGAGCAGATAGTCGCCTCATCAAGGCCGAATTCCTTCAGCCTCTATGTCTCGATCCCGTTTTGCCCCACAAGGTGCAGCTATTGCTCCTTTGTGTCGCACTCGATAACCAATTCAAATGCCCGCAAGCTGCTGCCGGAGTATCTCGAGAAGCTCTCCGACGAGCTGGGTGAGCTCGGCGGCATCGCGCGTGAGCTTGGCTTAAGGCTTGAGAGCGTTTATTTCGGTGGAGGCACCCCAGGTGTGCTCGAAGCGCCGCAGCTTGACCGACTGCTTTGCTCGGTCGAGAGCAGCTTCGACCTCTCAACGCTCAGGGAATACACCGTCGAGATAGGCCGGCCCGATACCGTCACCCCCGAGAAGCTCAGAGCGCTCAGAATACATAACGTCGGCAGGATAAGCATTAACCCGCAGACTTTCAACCAAAAAACACTGGAGCTTATCGGCAGAAATCACACCGTCGAGCAGGCGGTGAAGGCTTATCAGCTCGCCAAATCCTATGATTTCGACTGCGTGAATATGGATTTGATAGCGGGTCTGCCCGGCGAAAGCTATGAGGATTTCACCGCGAGCGTTGACACCGCCGTGGCACTCTCGCCCGAGAATATCACGGTGCATACCCTTGCTCTCAAGCGCTCGTCGGAGCTTAATGCCTCCGGCGCGGGAGTTTCGGACGGCAACGAAGCAAAAAAAATGCTCGAATATGCGCGGAAACAGCTTGACTGCAGCGGATATTCCCCCTATTATATGTATAGACAGAGCAAGTGCGTCGGCAATCTTGAGAATGTCGGTTGGTGCAGGAGCGGCACAGAGGGGCTTTACAATGTCTTTATGATGGAGGAGTGCCATACCGTGCTTGCCGCGGGGGCGGGCGGAGTTACCAAGCTCTGCGAGCCGGGCGGCACCAAGGTCGAGCGTATATTTAATTATAAATATCCTTATGAATATATATCGGGCTTCGATAAAATAACGGAGCGAAAAAACGGAATAAAGAGCTTTTATCTGTCATACTAAGTTTTATGAGGGTGATGAAAGCATGAATTCAAAGTGGACCTATTCCGATATCAACAATATGGCGCTTGCGCCGCAGGAGTTCGTTGATTCCTGCGCGGAGCGTTACCGCAGCCGTGTGAAAGAGGCGGCGGAGATTGTTTTTAATGACATAGACAAAAAGATAGTTATGCTTGCGGGGCCGTCGTCCTCGGGCAAGACCACCACAGCCTCGCTCATATCGGCTCAGATAGAACTTATGGGCGGCAGGGCTTATTCCGTCTCGCTCGATGATTTCTATCGCTCCCATGACGAGCCGTACCCGCTCAATGACAAGGGCGAGCCGGATTATGAGAGCGTCGAGGCGCTGGATATCCCGCTGCTGCGGCGCTGCCTCGGCGAGCTGGCGACTCAGAGCGAGAGCAATCTGCCCGTGTTTGATTTCGCAAGCGGGGTCAAGCGCGACGGTGCGAAGCATATAGCCCTTGACGCTAACGACATAATCGTTATCGAGGGGCTGCACGCGCTCAATCCGATAATTACAGACGAGCTGCCCGAGGACAGCTTATATAAGATATATGTCAGCGTGTCGTCAAGGGTCTATGAGGATGACGGCAGTGTGCTGCTCTCGAAGCGTGAGCTGCGGTTTATCCGCCGCACGGTGAGAGATCATCTCTTCCGCTCAATGCCCGTCGAGCGCACCTTCGGCATATGGAGCGGCGTCAAAAGAGGGGAGGACAGATTCCTCTTCCCGTTTGAGGAGCTGGCGGATGTGAGGATAGATTCCTTTCACCCCTGTGAGCCGTGCCTTATGGCTCAGACGGCCTGCGAGCTTTTCTCGGCGGCGCAGGCGCCCGAATTTCGTGAGAAAGCGGCATTGCTTATTAATAAGCTGAAGCTGTTTAAGAATATAGATACTTCTTTGCTCCCGTCGGATTCGCTCCTGCGGGAATTTACAGGATGAAGGAGAGTGAGCCTATTGGCTTCCCAGAAAAAGCAGTCGGTCCTTAACGGAGCGGTGATACTCATGGTCGCCGTCGTCTCCGTCAAGGTCATCGGCGCATTGTTTAAAATGCCGCTGACTGATATGCTCGGCACGGTCGGCAGAGGTTATTTCCAGTCGGCATACGAGATATATACCCCGATATTCGCAATCTCAATGGCGGGTCTGCCCGTCGCAGTCTCCCGAATGGTCGCTGAGAATGTGGCGCTGAGCAAATACCGTGACGCGCGAGCGGTTTTCAACGTATCAAAGCGAATCTTCCTCATCGTCGGCACGGTCGGCACGCTGATAATCTTCATCGTCGCCTACCCCTACGCCTATTTTGTAGCGGGTCTCAAGAGCATCCCCGCTATCCTCTGCGTTGCCCCGTCGGTGCTTTTCTGCTGCTATATGTCGGCTTACAGAGGCTACTATGAGGGCCTCAGAAATATGACCCCCACCGCGATATCCCAGGTCATTGAGGCTCTGGGCAAGCTCTTGGTCGGCCTGCTGCTTGCCAAGACCGTTATGTCCGTCGGCGCAAGCCAGTACGCCAAGGGTATGGCTGCCTCGGGAAATGTCAGCGCCACCGTATTCGGCAATCAGGTCACGAGCCTCACCGAGGCAAATAGCGTGATAGTCCCGTGGGCTGCCGCGGGCGCGGTGCTCGGCGTTACCGTGGGCTCGATAGCCAGCCTGCTTTTCCTTATGGTGTGCCATAAGATAAAGGGCGACGGCTTCGAGAGAGTGCAGCTTGTCAATTCGCCGAAGCCCCCCAAGGGCGAGGCCATCGCAAAGGAAATGATAAAGATAGCCATCCCCATGGTTATCAGCGCTCTTATACTTAATATAACCAATCTTATAGATACCGTCACCATTCAGGCGAGGCTTAGAACTGCGCTTGATAAGGATTTCAACACTGTCATTCAGATGCACTCCGATGCGATAAACGAAGCGGTCAGGCTCTCAAGGCTCGACCTCTCCGATGTCGGCGAGGTCGTCAAATATTTCTGGGGCGCTTACGGCTCGGCTCTTGACTTCAAGAATCTCGTGCCCACCATAACCATCCAGCTCGGCGTGAGCGCATTGCCCGCCCTCGCCGCCGCATGGGTCGTTAAGAATAAAAAGGCTACCCGCTCTACCATTGAGACAGTCCTGAGAGTCGGTATGCTCATCGCGCTGCCCGCAGGCATCGGTATGGCGTCGCTTGCGACCCCCATTCTGACTATCCTCTACGGCAGAGGCTCCAGCTCAGACGCTATCTCGGTTATCGCCCCGATAATGGCGGCTTACGGCTTTGCCACAGGCATAATCGCCATATCTACCCCGACCACCAATATGCTCCAGGCTATCGGCAGGGCGGATATCCCCGTCAAATCCGTCGTTGTTGCTTCTGTCTGTAAGATTCTTTGCAATTTCATCCTTGTTGGTAATCCCAAGCTCAATATCTACGGCGCTGTCGTCGGCACGATACTCTTCTACGTCATAATCGTCACCTGCAACATGGCGTTGCTGCTCAGGATATCCAAGGTGCATGTGCGCTGGTCGTCGGTATTCCTCAAGCCCTTTATCTGCGCCGCCCTTTGCGGCGTGACCGCATACGCGACGAACGGCCTGCTCAACCGCATTTTCCCCGCCGACACCTCCAAGAGCATTCTCAATATGGGCACGGTCTCGGCGCTCATAGCCATCGCTCTGGCTGCTATTGTCTACCTGATTTCCCTTCTTTTGATAAAAGGAATAGCAAAAGAAGACATTTCTGTCATTCCCAAGGGAGAAAAAATTGCAAAAGTGCTTGAAAAATGATGAAAATCCTGCAAAACAGGGCGGCGCGCAGAAAAAACGCCCTGAATTTGCAGGATTTTTGTTGACTTCCTGCAAAAAAAATGCTACAATGAGACGGATTGCGGTCTTCTGCCGCGACCACTCTAAGAAAACAACGGAGCAAAAAATGACGATGAGAAAAGATCTGATCCGCGAGATCGAGGAACTGCTTCCCACCTTCTCCAAAGGGCAGAAAACCATTGCAAATTACCTGCTTCACAATTATGATAAGGCGGCGTATCTGACCGCCGCGCGGCTCGGCAAGGAGGTCGGCGTGTCGGAATCGACGGTCGTCCGATTTGCAATTGAACTCGGCTTTGACGGCTATCCCGGTCTCCAACAGAATCTGCGCGAGATCATCCGCACACGCCTCACGACCAAGCAGCGCATGGTCGTGACCAACACGCGCATCGGCAACGGCGATATTCTCAACAGCGTGCTGGAGTCGGACATTGACAACATCCGCCGCACGCTCGACGAGATCGACCACGATGCCTTCAACGAGGCGGTGCATAAGATCATCCACGCCAAAAGCATCTATATTATCGGCATGCGCTCGTCCGGCTCGCTCGCGAGCTTTCTTGCGCACTATTTCCGCCTGATGTTCGACGATGTGCGTCTGGTGCAGACCACCAGCGGCAGCGAGATGTTCGAGCATATTTTCCGCATCGGCAAGGACGACGTCATGGTGGCGATCAGCTTCCCGCGCTACAGCGCACGGTTGGTCAACGCCGTTGCCTATGCCAAGGAGCAGTCCTGCAACATCATTTCCATCACGGATGGCCAGATCTTCCTGGAAACCGAGCTGTTCCATTCCGGCGTTATGCCCGCCATCAATCCCGGCATTTCGGTTTCCCGTGTCGGCGGCGCCGCGCAGATCAAGGCCATGAAGTCAGTTTCCGGTACCCTTAAGCTGGTTTACAGCCAGTACCGTGAGCTGCAAAGCTTTGCCCAGTTCGGCTCCGATCTGGATGCCAATACCAAGGCCACCCTGGCCCAGGGCGAACGCATTGTAGAGGTACTCAAGCAGCACAACAGCTCCCCGGTGGAGGTCATCCATCAGGTGGCTATCCTGTATGCCGTCACCAAGGGCTTCCTCAAAGAAGTCCCGGTGGAAAAGATCAGCGAGTACGAGGCATTCCTTTATGAAACACTGGATGCCCGCTATGCCGGTCTGCTGGCGGCCATCCGTACCGCCGGCAAGCTGGAAAAAGAAACGGAACAGCAGCTTGCTTCCGCCATCGCCGAAACCGTTTCCGCGTTCCTCGCGGCGCTGTAAGGGGAGGGAACACCAATGGCTGGAGCCTCCATGAAAAGCATCAAGCTGCGGATCCACAGCATGCAGAATACCCGGCAGATCACCAAGGCCATGGAAATGGTGGCTGCCTCCAAGATGAACAAGGCGCAGGAAAAAGCCCTGCGCACCCGTCCTTACTATACCACCCTGCACAGTACCCTCAGCGGGATCGCCGCTGCCACCCGCGATTTTTCCTCCCCCTACCTGCAAAAGCGGGAGGAAAAGCGGGTCTGCTGCGTGGCCATTGCCGGCGACCGCGGCCTTGCGGGCGGCTACAACAGCAACGTGCTGAAACAGGCCGACGCGCAGGAAGGCCCCGTTACCGTGCTGCCCATCGGCAAGCGGTCGGCGGAATATTTCGCCCACCACGGGGCCGGCCTCTTCACCCCCGAGGTGCTGATGGCGGCGGATGTGTCGGTGAGCGAGTGCTTCACCCTGTCCCACCAGATAACGGAAGGCTTCCTCAAGGGCGAGTACGACGCGGTGAAGCTCTGCTACACCCGCTTTGACTCCATGATGACCCAGACGGCCACCACCCTCGAGGTGCTGCCCCTGACCATCGAGCCCACCGAGGCCCAGAAGGCTGAGGCCCGTCGGAGCCAGATCCTGTACAAACCCAGTTGCGAGGAAGTGTTCGGCGCTATCATCCCCGAGTATGTGGCTGGTGTCCTTTACGGCGCCGTGTGCGAGAGCGTGGCCAGTGAGCTGGCTGCCCGCCGCACCGCCATGGATGCCGCCACCAAGAACGCCGG
>ERZ779851.950-NODE-950-length-27620-cov-6.440522_pt1 | contig 27620 bp, 29 predicted proteins | sample MGYA00511094_ERZ779851 | MGnify/ENA primary metagenome ERZ779851 (study PRJEB29588, sample SAMEA2155512) | human gut metagenome | biome: human gut; feature: human-associated habitat; material: faeces | place: Denmark | collected 2008/2010 ...
ATCTTGCAGCTGCGTCGGGGCGCTCTCCAGCGTTGCCCTGTTTCGCTGCATTTTTTAGCTTTGGTATGTTTTTCGGGATTATTCGCGTTTACACAGTTGTTTTTTCAGACCCACACACAATTAGCCACCCCGAAGCTGTGACAGTTCCGAGGTGGCTAATGATTTATTAGAAGCAGGCAGAAGTATCCATAAAATCCGCCAAATCGTCTAAATCCATATCATAATTCTCTGTGGACTGCCACCACAAATTCTTATCATTGTTTCATGGTTCTTTCCAACTAATGATATGCTCGTTTATTATGATAATACTAATAAAAAAAGGGGTATAATAATCATTCCATTGTTACATCAATAGGAATAGGGTTGTAGTTTTCATCTGTTTCATTGCGAATTGCAATAGAGTCAGGTATGATATCACAGCAACTGAATAAAGCCATGCCGTATGAATCCAGATTAACAAGCTCTTTCGACGCGATATCCATTACAAGCTTGTTAGCGGCATCAGGGGATAAATACTCATCCCCTTTTTTTTGAACGTGAAAATAGTAATGTCCCGAACAAAGAACAACTAAACAGCGATTGCATTCGTCAACCGACTTACCGTTGTAGGTTTCGACATATGCCGACTGAACCTCAATCGCAACATAACCGCCTCTTGCAACTAATGTGCCATAGTTTACGGTTTCTTCATATCTTCCAACGGCTTTCATAACAAACCTCCATTATATGTCACTGTTGTGGCTTTAATTCCACTATTTTATTATACCATATTTCAAAAAAAAATCAATATTAACATCTAAGAAAACGCTGAATAAATAGCCTAGCAGAGTCACCATGACACAGAGCACAAGTCAAAGTTAACATTTTAGTTGAGCAATCGAAAATGCAGCATAAAACTCATTAAATTATCCCCATAACACAGGGTAAATGCCCACAAAAGGGCAGACTTATCCCTTAGCAGGTCGGAAATCTGTTTGAACACGCTTCACCATCAACATATTTGCACAAGCAAACAGCACATTCAGCTTGTTGAGATTGCGTAGAACGGCTTCTCGATTTTGCTTGCAACGTATTCATCTTGCAAAAAGCTGTCGGGGATTTTGTCCCTGTCCTCAATTCTCTTTATGAGAGCATTCTCCGAATAATCAGCTCCCAGCGATTTCAAGCGGAACGGTCTTTTAGCATACGGCGGCTTAATCGCAAAACTACTTTGCACGCCGCACCTCATATTTATTTGCTTCTAACAGCTTAATGAAATGCTCAAAGTCCCTTGCCGAATATATATAAGTCGGTCTATAAAGAATTTCAGTCGTTCACTGTAGGTTTGCTCGTTCATCAGCTTGAATGCGGCAAGCGCTTTCTTCACCGACGGCTCGTAGTATTCGGGGATAAAAATTGCGTTGTACTCCTCAACAAAGGGACAATTCACACGCTGTAAGGCGTAATGTAAAATGGTCGTCTTTTCCGATACAATATTTATCTGAAATCCGGATCATATATATTGACAATAAAAACAAATCATGTTATTATATAATAGACTTATTGAATAATTCGACACACCAATTTGGGGTATTTGTCTGTTGTAGGTATAACATATTTGGCTATTAATTATAGAAAGGCAGTGTATCAAGATGACAGAATTCAATTATCTGATTGAGCTAGGCTATACGCATGAAGAAGTAAACGACTATTTCAAAAGCTGGGCGGAAGGTATAACATCTTATCTTGCAGAAAACTCCGGCAACGTCAAGAAGAATATGCAATATCTGCTTGACTCATCAATTGATAAAAATCTGCTTTTGAGGCTCCCTGTTTTTTATTGCGACACTTTCGTTCTTCCGCCTGAAGATTTCAAACACGGCATTGAGCTTCTAAAGACAGCATTTCCATCCGACTGGACAAAAATAATTGAGAAACAATTCTGGGGGTATGATGGTATAAAATGCACCTATAAGACTTCAGATGATATTCCCGATTTTATAGCACACGAACCGTATCTGCAAATCATGAGCACAAATACCGAAAATGCATTGATGGCGATAGAAACCCTGAAACATCCGGCTTCGCACATATACAGCTTTTTTGAGATGATTAAGCAATTAAATATAGATATCTCCGTCGAAGATATATACGAAGATTATCTGATGGACCTTGAAGTCTTAAAATATGATTTGATCGAAAATATAAAGGATTATCTTGAACACGGCATTGACAAGGAAGTCATTGGTCAGATTCTGCACATGAATCCGTTTGTTCTTGTTGATGTCGGATGGGACACATTGATGTCCAAATGGCATGGCGATGCTCGAGAAATAAACAGCATGGATTGCAATGAGCTGGAAGAGTTAATGGATGAAATCTATTGACCGGCTTTTTGCATTTCAATAAATAATACTTTATTAAAAGGAGAATCTATTATGACGCGCGAAGAGTTTTTTAGCATATAACCATTGCATCGACAGATTAAGCAAAGAGGATATCCTGGATTGTCTTAGTGAAAGCGAATATAAAATAACCGATGATATCTACGAGGGCTCAGCCATCGCTGTCGATGAAAATGACCGTATATATGTCTGCAATACCAGAACGCTTTACCATATAGAGGACATTGCCAAAGTTACATATTCAGTTTTTGACGAAACCGAAGGAAGAATCAGGATATATCTGACGGATGGCTCCGAATTATTCATTGATCTGTCTAACTATTCTGAAATCTACCTCCGGTATCTGGGATGTCTCTACTATGCTTTCCGCCGATTGGATGATGAATTCGAATTGCAGCATTTGATGGACGCAATCGAACATCCTGAGAACGGAATGGTATTGGTAAAGCTTGACGACGAGGTACGTCTTGTTAAAGTGTTAAATAAAAAAACAAACGCATATTGTTATCCCCGAGGGCGTAACACATCTGAACAACCATGTATTTGAAAAATTTACTGCACTTGAAAGAGTAGATTTGCCGCACTCATTACAGGATATCGAATCATATGCCTTCAGTAACTGTTCCTCTCTCAAAGAAATCACTGTTGACAGTGAAACAATAGTTGTTGGTTACAAGGCGTTCCAAAAATGCGATTCGTTGCGTCAGGTCAGAATCACAGCAGGTAATGTAAAAATAAATAATGATGCCTTTGTAGTATGCAAATCTTTAGATGATGTAAAGATCGTGTCCGATGACGCTTCCATAGAAGACGAAGTGTTCTACGGCTCTTCGCCGTTATCGGAAGTGACGCTTGATGCAAAGAAACTCAAGCTTTCTGAACGATTATTTGTAAATCCGGAAAAAGGTGTTTTAAAACATTTGATTGTTCCCGAGGGAACCGACTTTTCGGATGTTTATATCGGAGAAAACACGGTTGTCGAATATATTTTGGCTTAAACGAACAGCGACAATGCCTGATCATGCTTGCCTTACAGTAATATCCCCCTGCTGAAGAAGCAGGGGGATCGTTTATGCAGAGATTTGACCGTCGGAGAATAATGCCAGATATTGATATGTCTGAAAATACGCATGGAGCTTTGAGTTCATTTCCACATCTTCGTCCCCGACATGGCAAGCGTTGTTTTGCACGGCAAAGTAATAGGCGTAATAGGCTTCTTTACAAACTGAATAAATGGCTTCGCCTAACTCCGCTCGCGACAGACTCGCTGTATCAATCACTATTTCGTGGTTGCTATGGATATAAGCTGCGAAGCACGCGAGGTCGTTGACAGTGCAAAGCGTGACTGCTTTCACTTCCAGCTGCGATAATTCATTGTTCGCAAGGACATTGAGCCATTCAACCCTTTGATTAATTGTCCAGTCTTCCCATCCGTCGGGCTGAGGGAGAGGCGCTGATACTGCAATCTCGTCGGCAGGCGCAGGCTCGGGTCTTGTGTTCAGAAACCATATAACGTTGGAGAGGACAAGAGAGAGGACAAGTGCAGCAATAATCAAACGGTAGTTTTCAGTGCTTTTTCCGTGTTCTGTTTCGGTGGCGGTTTCCTCACCCTCCTCCGAAAAGAAGTCGTCCATGTGCTTGTTTTTTTCCCGGTAGCTCATAATTACTCCTTCTTGTTATCAAAGACTATAGCATCGCCGCCCAGCTCGGTAATAATTTTTACAAGAGAAACGGATTTTCTTTTATTGTCCATTCCGATTTCAACAGGGAGCGTTTCCAGAATGCGCTTCTCCACCGACTTTTGGGTAAGGGAGAGGACTTCAGAGAGCGCTTCGACGACTGTATGTTTATCTTCGCCAATCTTTATAATGGCAAGGGTGTATTTGTGCTTCTTTGTGGCGAGAATGTTTTCTATGTCGGGCTTCTCCATGTCAAAGAGATTCTTGTCAATCCGGGCGATTAAATCATCGGGACTAAACGTCTCAAAACCGGTAGGAACGGAACTGAACGGACTTGAACGGCCCATTTCTGAAATGTCCCTGAAATGAGATGTCATTCTGACTTTCTCGACCCAGCCCTTCATATCAAAACGCTTTACGGGGATGGGAGAAATTGCAATGTTTTCTCTCGGGTCGTGGTACGGTACGATGTCTTTGTACACTTCGGTGTAAAACGGAAGATGCGCAACAAACCGATGAGCGCCACAGCTGACGATACAGACGCCAACCCCCATTTTCTGGATATCCGTGGGCGTTATCAACGGCTTTGTAATATACGAGCCGTTTACCTCTATCGTTTTCTCGCCGCAGCGCCGTGAAACCTCTTCAAGTGAGTCGAAGCGGTTGGTCGTAAACTGAAAAGTTGTTCCGAAGGAGCCTTTTATTGTGTCTGCATCAGCCTTGCCAAAAATACTCTCCAGCTGCTTCTCGTCTTGAAGCACCGCCATTATGCGTATATTGCGGCTTCGAGAAACGGAAAGAAGCGTAGGCAGTTCGGGGAGGGATTTGCCTATCTGCCCCAGTTCTTCGATTATCACATTAATTCGAACCGGGAGCTTTCCATTGTACTCTCTTGCATTTGCTCCGAGTATTTTGATAATCTGATTTAAAAAGATGGCGGCGACAGGCGCTATTGTTGAAATAAACTCGTCCGGAAGAATCAGGTAAATCGCAAAGGGCTTATTGACGTTAAGGTTCGAAATGTTGATATTGTCATGCGAGAGAATGTGCATTAATCCAATGCTCTTGGTGAACTTGCTGAGCCCCGAGGACGTGACGCTGTGAATAGATGCCCTTGTTTCGTGGGGCGCCGAGGTGAAACTCTGGAGATTTGTTTTCGCAAGACCATCGTCATCCATGTACTGTTCGGCGAAGTTCCTGAGGAGAAAAGAGCTGTAATCACGCTGCTGCGCCTGCGCCAGCATATTCCGCACTGAGGCTAAGTTAATCTCATCCTCACCGCCTTTCTGGAAAAGGCTGTAAATAAGCCCGGACGCCAACTCTTGCGCGGCATTATCCCAGTAAGGGTCGCTACCGGTAGTGTTTGAGAACAATGACTTCACGATGTCATCTACCTCATAACAACCCCGATTTTTGTCTTCGAAGTTTTTGCTGTTGAACATTTTGTAGGGGTAAAGGAGTGGATTCCAGAAATTAGGAGAGCTAAAGGGCTTTGCAAAGTTTAGAACATACACAGGCATCCCCTTTTCGCGGGCAACGCCCGCTGTTGTACTGTAAATATCCCCCTTGGGGTCGATGCACACAATACTCTCGCCTGCATTCAAGCAGTTTAGTACATGCGTGAACACGACAGTTGAGGTTTTTCCGCACCCCGTTCTTCCGAGGACACTGATATGATTTTCGCTGTCTTCGTAGTAAAGTTTGTTGTTATCACTGAGGATAACCGGTCCTCCTTTCCTCATATCATTCGATATCGCGGGAAACTGGCTTGCAATCGTGTTTTTTTCTGTCCACATATTTTATTACCTCCATATGTATTGCAAATGCTCAGGGTAAGTGAATGCCTTTGTCGTCGATAAGGTTTACGTCGAAAGTCGGCGGGGGAACAAGCGCTCTGAAATACGGAATTCTGAGGAGCTTATCCATAAAATTCTTCTCCGCAGCGCTTATTTTCTCGGGAAAGAATACAATGACGTGCCCGTTGGAACAAGCCTCCTTTAAGAAGCTTTTCAGAAAGTGGTTGTAATGCTCCTCAGAGCAACGAGTTGAAAGCGCGGAAGCGTCGACTCCAATCAAGCCCGAATAGTGGTTTTCGTAAACCGCTGCTTCCTCTATCTTCTGTATCATCTTGAAGTAATCATTGTAAGTTCCGTCAAGGCTAAACTCGATAAAAGGCGGACGTATCATAGCGGGATCAATAAGATCAACGGCAGAATACCTCTCGGATATGTACTGGAGCATCTCTGTTCTGCTGTCATCATAATTATCCAACTGAACTATCAGGGAAGCGCCGTAGCCGAGTTCCATAATATCCGAGGCGTTGTCGGTAATGGCGTCCACAACGTCATAAAGTGCTTCGTATTCGCAGATTAACATATTTTTCTCCTTTCATTTTACGGTCGTCCGATTAAATCCACGGCGCCATACGCGAGAGCTTCTTCTGCGGACAGGATATAATCGCGCTCACAGTCGTGGTAAATGATTTCGAATGTCTGTCCGGTTGCTCCAGCGAGAATGGTGTATAACCTTTTCTTGGTTGCTTGAATATGGCTTGCGGCGATTTCTATATCCGTTGCCTGGCCGCTTATAGAGCTTACAGGCTGATGCAAAAGAAGCTCAGCGTTGTGGGAGCAGTATCTATACCCCTTTGTCCCCGCGCAGACTACGAGAAACGCCGCCGCAGAAGCCGCCAGTCCATCGGCAATAGTAAAAAAAGTAATATCGGGATGACTCTTGATTTCGTCGTAGATGGCAAACGCCGCGCTTACGCTTCCGCCGGGCGAGTTGATATAGAGCTTGATAGAATCCGTGGAGCGGCTCGCTAGCTCCCTTATCGAAGCGCAAATCAAGGCGCTGTGCTCGGCGGTGATCTCACCAACGATTGAAATTGTCTTGCGGTGCAGGAAGTCGCAGTCCGTGGGCGTCGCGGATATGTCCTTTCCGTTAAAGGATGTGATTACATTAGATACGAGCATGTGTGTTTGTCCTCCTTTGTTTTTGTGATCGTGGTTTTATTATACTCTTTTGCCAATGAAACATCAAAGAAAAATAAGAAAGAAAGAATATTGATTTCTTCTTTATTCTGAAAAATGAATGAACTGTGCGGGGTTTCCGCATGAGAAGTAATACCCCTCTCCAGTGTTAAGTCTAGTAAAGTCCGCAGTACTCACAGCCGGAAGCTCTGCAGTAGTTGTGACGGTTTTTCTGTCGACGGCAACACGGGTCAGACTTCTGAGTTCAGTTCCGCTTCTACCGGAGAAGTACTGAGCGGTCTCCAAATCATTTGCACGCATGACCACATGGGAAAGCAGTCCGGAAATTATTGCATTGCTTTCATTTTCGCCATAAACATGGTTAAGCTGAGCTATATTCTGACACCCAACCACGGCAAACGCGTGGTATCCTGCCCCGAAGTTGAGTAATATGGGCAGGGAAGGGCAGTACAGCAATGGTGCTTCGTCCAGATAAAAGTATATGTTCTTGGCCTTTGCCGAACCGCTCAAGACCTCTTTTATTGCCAGTTCTAAGATAATGCTGATAGCTTTTGTAGACGAACTCATTTCATTGAGGGATGTTTCGAGAAAGAGCGTTGCATTATCTTCTGTGCGTACAAAGTCGCAGATCGAAAAATCTCCGTCACCGCAGAAATTTCCTCTGAACGTATCTGAAAGAACCTGATTCAGTTCAGCTCTTATTCCACCTACGGTCTGAGAAGCGCCGGTGAGGAGCGGTTTTATCCACCCAAGCTCGGGGAACGCGCTGAACGCTTCGATGAGCTTGTCGGCGTCGAACGAGAGCATACTCTGTATAAGCTGCCTGTTTGTGGGGGGATCATGAGGGTGCTTGTACAACATGTATCGGAGCGAAGCCTCGAAGATGCTTCGCGCCGCTTTCGGAAAAAACGGCTGAGTTGATTTTCTGACCGCTTCAGCGAACACAACGTCACCTATTTCGGCGGCCATGGTGTGGGGATAAGCAGATGATAAGATTTCGCGCATGAGATGCCAATGTTCTGTACAGTAACCGTCTTTGTTGTGGAGCGCCAGAACCTTGTCGTCGGGCTGATAGAACTGTTTGGCATACTCCCCTTTTATATCGAACACTATGTTAATGGCGTCTGGGTTATGTACTGTGCCGCGCAAGAGCTTTTTGATCTGAGTGCTTTTACCGGAGCGGCTGACGCCAAAGAAGCCAATGCTGTTATTTACATCGATCGAAACGGGCGCTCCATATTTGTCTGTTCCAGTCAAAATCATATTTGCGCCTCCTTCAGTATGTGTATGAGTCCTCATCTGAGTCCTCAAGGACGGTTGTGTTGTCATCGCTGAAATCTATAGCGCTTTCATCACGGCCGCGAGCGTAATCGTAATCAATTTCGGGTTCTTCGCTTTCCCCGTCGCGAGGTAGCGTGTAGAGTTCAACCATTTCTGCTTCGACACAGCAGTACACTGTATGCTTCTCCTTTTCAATGAAATCATGCTGATAGTTCCGGAAAGCTTCTTCATCGGGTGTGCCCCAACAGCCTTGCTTTAACCCGGTGTTTACACCTTAACAGATCATCTGAAAAAAAGCTAGTGTACAAACGGCTGTTTATGTTGTACAAACTCATTTATTCAATGGTGACAACTTCGTCCAGCAGAATGTTCATACGTCCGTTGTCGAAGCTTCTGTTGACATGCCAGTGTCCCGCAAACCACTTCTTGAAATCAAGGTTGTCATAGAGCCAATCCAAATATCCAGTAAGTTCGCGGTCGTGCGCATCGGGGACGTGTCCTAAGGAGCGGATCATTCTTTCGGGGGACTGATGGGTCAGAACATAGTCCACAGAGTAGTTTACCTTTTCAAGGTTTGAAGCGGCGGTCCTGTATTCCGCGGAGTTTGGGATCTCCTGCTTCCACCATGCCCCCCCAGGACGCCGCATATACTTATCCCGGCTGTAGGCGCCGCCGAATGTGAAGAAGCTTTTTCCTTCAAACTCAAAAATCTGTCCTCTTATGAGGTGGATCACGTTCTGTTCAACACGGTGTATCCTGCCGCCGTGCCAGGTTTCCTCTGGATGGATATACAAAAAATCGAAATTTTCGTGGTTACCGTCTGCGAAAGCTATCGTAAAATTCTGACGTGAAAGCTCCTTTAACATTGCATTATGGTATGGGCCGCAGTCAAACCCGAAGTCTCCGCAAACGATTACCGTGTCGTTCGGGGTAAGATCATACTTTGCAAGTCGGTTAAGGAACGGTTCAAGTTCGCCGTGTGTGTCGCCGGTAATGAAGATCATGTTTATCATCCTTTCAATAATGTGTGTCCCTGCGTCTGATTTCATATCCGCTGCGGTATCAGCCTATCCGAAATTGTGCTCGGTCAGGAAATCGCGTATAACACTGTCGTCACAGCCGATTTGCTCACAGCATCGCCTAAACAGGAATGAGTGATCCATGCAGTGATAGACAGAATGTGCCATGTAGTGGGCATACTCATGCCTGATGACATTAAGCAGTACGATCTTCGGCAGATCAAAGCGCTTCGAGAACACAAAAGCTTTTCCCGCTGCGGATATAATGTATCTTCCGAGGTACTCCGCCGAATCATCGAAAGTGATCTTGACTTCCTGCTGAGCATGCATTCCGGTGAGTGAGTCGAGGTGAATTATTTCTGTTCGGATATAATGTGTTGACATATAAATTCTCTTTCTGTCAGCGGTATATCCATTTGCGTTTTCCTCGTTGACAAGGACTGTGCTTTTGTGATATACTTAACTTAACATAAAGGTGTAATATTTTCAAGGGTACAATCTGGCGAAAACAGGTACAGAGGAGGAAAAAGTATGTTTTCATTTAACGATGTTTTCAAGAAGTTGTTCGTTCAAGATAAAAAAGAGAATATAAAAAATTTATGTGGGAACATATCTTTTGCAAGACAAAATGTTTTTTTGAACCTTTTCCCGGAGTTTGCAAAATACTATTATAGATTTAGAACCAGTACTGAGCAAACCGCTGATAATAATCCGGTGTGTTATAGTAATGAATCGAATGGTAAGCCTAAAACTCAGTGTTTCAGTGGAGTTAAGTATAAAGGCAAACTTGTATTTCCATATGAAGCTATAGATGCTTTTTTTTCTTGTAAAGACAAAAAAGCAGAACGAAAAAATAAGGGCACCTATACCCAGCAGAAACTTCTGGAAGGGTTTTCTAAGTATCTTGTAGCGACAGACGCCAATGGATACAAAGTAACTCATAATGACGATATGATAATCTATATGGACACCTCGTCTAGCTGCATAAACGGCCTTATCAATTCCTGTATTGCAAAATTCTCTGAAACAGAAATTAAAGATATTCTTCAAAAAGTTTTTAATGCTAAAAAAACAACTATGACAAATACCAAAAACAACAATAATAATCTGTTGGATATAATTACCCTACTTTTTGTTGCAGCGATTTTCCCTTTCGACTTCAGAAACAAAGATGGCAGTTCGCCAATTGAGCTTTTTGTGAATAGATTCTATAATGATATCGTAAATCCCACCCCAAAAATTGGCGACCAATCTACCAACTGCGCTGTAACCCCCAAAACCGAAGAATACAACTCCGCCGGATTCACAGAGCTGCTGCGGGAAATATCCAAGAGAAACGCAGCCTATGCCGGAAACTTCGGGCGGCTTTATTCCGTCGGTGAGCTGAACGATCAGATAATCGGTTCCGATGTTCCGAATCTCCGTCCCACAAAAGATGACGGAGTGCTTTGCCATACTCTCTACGAGCTTATCGGGAATACTGACCAAGACCTGTTTTTGGTTGGACAAGGCGGTATAGGTAAAAGCGTGACGCTTATTTCAGCGGCAAAGAAGTTTTCGGAGGCGGGGAATATTATCCCGTATTATATCCCGCTGTCGTTGTTCTGTAATGAGCACAGGTCGTTTGTTCAGTACATCATGTTCCAGAATGAGGCTCTGCTATGCGATCATGCAGAGGGAGTATTCCTGAGCAATTTCACGAAATGGCTGCATGATGATTTTAACGGGAAGCGCTTTGTATTGCTGCTGGACGGTTTCAACGAGATATCCAGGGATGAACAGTCTTTTGTGCTGAGCAGCCTGCAAAATGATTTCGGCTCGGGAGCGGATTCCGTTGTGCGTGTGGTAATGACCTCGCGGGATGAAATACCGTCCTTTGTCGGACACAGCCTCGCAAAACGGTTTGAAACGTATTCCTTTGACGAACTGACCCTCGAAACGGCGAAGTTCTATCTTGACAAGGCGCTCGGAGCAGACGCGCCCGCTCAGTATCATAAAATAACCGACAGGAACGACAATCTGCTGCCCTATCTGCGCACGCCTATGGCAATGGCTATGGAATGCCTTATCCTTATAAAAGGAACTCTCAGCGGTTTGCCTTATCCGAATATGTCAACAAAGGGAGAGCTGCTGGGCAACTATACGACCCTGCTGATGGGCGATTCCGGAATCAGTGATGCTGCTTCATTACTCGCTTACAATATGGCTATATCCGGCGAAATGACCGTTACCTCTTGCAAGGCATACACTTATTTCGACGGCAGGGATACCGAGCTTAAAGCCATGATCTCCTCCCGTGAAGCGATGGAGCTTTTCAACATCGAATGGAGCGGAACTGATTTTGAAACAATCTCATTCAAGCACCAGGATCTGAGGGATTACTATGCGGCGAATTACTGCAAGTCGCGATTTGGCAGGACAGCAGAGAACATCAACGCCTGCTTTGGAAACCGCATTCCGAACGACGTCCTGGAGCTTTTCGCCGACCTATGCGGAGAACACATACACGAGAGCGGCTCATTGATACAGAACAAACTTTTGGAGCTTGGGAGCGACCTGTCAGCTGTTGCGGTTTCACAGATCATAAGGTCTGTTATCCGTGTGCGGAGGAACGATATGTCGTCCTTTGATTTCAGCGGGCTTGACCTTACAAGAACCGGCCTTAACGGGGTCATTCTATCTGCCCAAAGCAGGAAAGCGGTTTTTGGGGATGCTAAGATATCCGACAGAACTTTTCTGCCTTTGGGGCATACTCCTTCATTTTACGGCATATGCCTGCTTTTTGTTAAGGGCAGATTTCTTCTGAGTTTTGGCGATGAATTACTGGTCTATGATGTTCGAACTGGTCTGTGGAATATGGGCAGTGCGGATTTCGGAGACAAAAGAGTTGCTGCGGCAGCTGTGATCTCCGATGATTTGCTTGCAATATTGTTTATTAATGAAGCGTTTCTCTATGATTTATCAGAAAACGTGCTGAATGAACTTTCTGATATACCATTTCTAAGAAGAGGCTACAACCTATTCCGTATATCTTTGGAAGATGACTATGTTTCACTAAAGCAAATCAAAACGCCGCAGGACTTCATTTACGATAAAGCAATCTGCGAAAAAATCAGGGACTGTTTTTTAAGAAAAGGTGCGAATATCGAACCTCTTGTCGAAGACGATGAGGTGTATTATCTATCTCCGCTGAAAAAGTCAAAAGTACGTCTGTTCAGCACTGACAGATATGACCCGAAGTCGCTTTTTATATATTCGTTCGTATATAATAAGCGTGAGTTCGTTTCAATTTTCAATGCTGATGCGAATATCAGTCTGTACGAAGTGACAAACGGTGAGCTCGTATGGGTTACAGCTATGTCGCAAACTATCAATGATGTCGAATTCATGAACATCAGCGGCGGAAAGCTGTACTCTTTCAGCTCAAACACATACTATACCTTTGACGCTGACACAATGGCATGTATCGGCGCAGATAAGCATCATTCTGTACCATGTAAGCATTTTGAGTGCGTGGTACACGATGGCATTCCCTATGTATATTCGCAGCGGAACGGGGATTACGCTTTTGTGCGAAATGGCGTTCCGACAACGGGAACAGCTCGGCATATTCAGCTTGGAAGCGGGAAAAAAGTGGTCCGGTACTATAACCTGATAAAAGGATTTGTCCTGCCCGATGGGAATGTAATGGGCGTTTTTGTCGTCGACAATGAAATATATACAAAGTACTATTCGTTTATTGAGCTGTCTCCTGAGCTAAAGCCCGTTAAAGGCAAGGGAGTTTTTCAAAGGGAACTGAATTTCTCTGCCATTCACCCGACTAAAAGTGGCATCATGATTGAAAGTCATGATGCCGGCAAGACCCCTCGCATAGTGTTCAGCTATATTCCTTACAAGGATCTGCGGACAGAAACCCAATTCCAGAGCGAGAAGCACATTGATAGAATCATTCCGTTAGACTCTTCGACACCTATCTGCGAAATATACAGGATTGATGAAGTGGAGGCAAGGGAAAAAGCTGTTCGTGCTATTTGTATGTACATCTCGCCGAGTAGGGTTTCCATTGCTGTATATACATCCGGAAAAGGCGATTCAACGCAAAAAAATATAATCAATAATATTCCTGGTCCTACTTTCAGTTTGCAGTATGTAAAGTTATCATACACTAATGATAGACTTTATATTGCGCACGGATCTGGAGACCAGCTGAGTATTTATCTGCTCAAAGAAGCAGATAATGGCGAGTATGTTATTGCTGACACTGTCCTTACTGAGTCTTTTGAGGGAAAACATGTAACCGATATAGCGGCATACGGCAGTTATTACTTTGTGTCCTTGTCCAATGGCACCATCATGCGCTGCGATATCAGCGATTCCAACAAAGCTAAAGAGGAAAGATTTACCACTTTACCTGGGCTTCTGTGCAGCGGAGTCGATTTCTCGCACACGCAGGGAACATTGTCTGCGAACCTGACAAATGCTTTGAAGCTTATTGCCGGGCGGCTGTGAGCCGGGTCATTCATCGAAGAAAATAAACCGAGCAGGCTCACCGGAAGCAAAACAATATGCCTGCCCGGTGTTCAGACGCATAAGCTCCGCAGTTGTGACCGCAGGAAGCTCGGCAGTGGTTATAAATGGTTTTCTGTCGTTTCCCATCCTGGTGACGGTGCGGAGTTCCTTTCCGCTTCGCAGGCTGAAATAGTCTCCTGTCGCATTATCGTTGGCATTAAAGACAATTTGGGTGCGCAGTCCGCTGATGATGGCATTCGCATCGCTTTCATCGTAGGCACTAACAAGCTGCGCAACACTCTGAAACCCGATAATGGCGCTTGCTCCGTAACCTGCACCGAAGTTCAGCAGCGTCTGAAGGTGTTCCAACCGACCTAACAGGGGCAGCTCATCAATAAAGAAACAAAGTTTCTTGGCTTTAGCCGTGCCGCTGAGGGATTCCTTGACAGCAAGGTCGAGAATAATGCGAAACGCGTTTACGGAAGACTGAAGCTCGTTTACCGAAGTCACCAGATACACTGTGTTGTAGATGTTGTTTCGGATATAGTCGCATATCGAAAACGACCCATATGAGCAAAATGACCCTTTGAACGTGTCTGAAAGTGCCTGGTTGAGTTCGGCTCGTATTCCCCCTACTGTGGCAGCCGCACACGTGATGAGCTTGTTGACGCCCATAAGCTCGGGGTACGGTTTGCACACGTTGATGAGTCTGGATTCATCAAAGGAGAGAACTGAGTTGATGAGCTGCTCGTTGGTAGGCGGAGCTTTAGGGCATTTTCTGACTAAAAGCCGGAGGTAAGTTTCAAAAATCGTTCTTGTGGATTTTGCGAAAATAGGCTGACTGCTGTGGCTCACAGCTTCGCTGAATACTGAACCTGCCAGTTCCGCAGCGGCATCGTCAGGGTTGGGAGATGAGAGCAGCTCCCTCATAAGACTCCAGTTTTCAGAGATACTGCTGTTGTTGTGCAGGGACAGTATCTTGTCGCCGGGTTTGTAGAACCTCTTAACAAAATCGGACTTGATGTCAAAAATGATGTTGATACATTCGGTGTCATTTACCGATTCGCTGATGAGTTTGCTGATCTGCGTTGATTTGCCGCACCTGATCCTGCCGACGAAGCAAACGCTGGTGTTGTCAACGTTTATTGCTATGGGTGAGCCGAGCGCGTTTTTTCCTGTCAACATATCGGTGTCCTCCTTTAGTGTGTGTATATATCCTCGTCCGTTTCTGCAGTGGCATTTTCGCCGCTGCTGCTGTTGGTATCGCTGAAGTCGATCTCGTCTGCGCTGCAGCCGTGAGAGTAGTCAATGGTATCTTCAGATGCGTCCGTACGGGGGAGGGTGTACAGCTCCTTCATTTCTTCCTCATCCGTGAGATAACAGACAGTATCGCTGTCATCGTTCTGAATGACATAGAGGTTCTTCAGGATATTATTATCCTGAAACGCTGCGTAGGTCGTGACGTTCGCCATACCCTGTTCATGGTCGTGTTCTTCAAACCTGCCGCTGATGTTCTCCGCGTGAGGCTCTGTCTGGTACAATGCGGGATTACCGAACAGGCTGTTAAATTCTTTCTGCTGCATTCCGATACCTTCTGCGAAGTCCCGCTGATGGCGGAACTCAAAGCCGTTGCGGTGTCCGCCGTCTACGGGTGTTCCCTCCGGAATGACTGCACCTGTATTGGGAGATACAAGATTACCATCGCTGTTTGTTTGGCTGACGGCGTTGAGTTTGTTTACCAGGGCTTTAAGCTTTCCGGTGAAAGCCGGGCGCTTTATGTAGTGTTCTGACATAGTGGATGCTCCTTTCATTTCAGCAGGAATTCCCCGCTGGTTTCGATATCTTCAAGCTTCATTATGCGAGTATAAGGCGAAGGATGTGTCGAGAGCAGCTCCTCGAAAAAAGTCTGTTCGGAGCATTCTGCCTGCGACATATCTTCCAGCCAAAAGATCAGCTCGTAGGCGAATCCAAGCTGCGCAGAGAATTTGTCGGCATTCAGTTCCTGATGTCTGAAGAAGATTGCTGAGACTGCCCACCCAATGCTTTCAACAACGAATTTAAGCACTCCCACAACTTTTCCGCATATTCTCCCGAAGCCGCCGGAGAAATAAAGTGCGGTCACATCGCTGAATATGACCGAGAACAGCACCGACGCAATCAAAACCACCAGCAGCGCTGCTCCAAACAAGCTGACCGTAAGCGCTGCCGAGAGGAAAATGAAATTCACAGTCACAATTGCCGAAAACATAACATCACCGTGTTTGATGTGAGCTGCCTCATGAGCAAGAACAGACGCAAATATACGACTATCATGGCCATACTGCGATATCATTCCCTGTGTAACAACGATTGCATTAAAGCCTCCCGCAAATGCGTTTACACTGCTGCCAGTGTTGAAATACACACGGAAGCGGGGAAGCTTTATTCCGAGCAGTTCTGCGCTCATTCTGAGCTCCTCCGCAGCGTCATTAACGGCATTGCGGTCGCGGGAACGAAGCTTCTTGAGCGGCTTCGGGCGAAGTCCAAGGAAGCTGACACCCATGCAGATGAGTACGGCGAGGGGGATCAGCGATGCTGCGCCGAGTACGGCGTTAAGTGAATCGAATATCAGATAGACTGCGCCCAGATCAATTGTGTAAACAATAAATGCAAGAAGATAACTCATAACAATAACCTCTCAGTCCTTGTAGTCATTATATGTCCGGTGTTTCGGTCAAGTGTAATGCAGCTTCCGGTGGGCAGCCGTGCTATCCTTTCAGCTTCAAAGAATGTCACTGTTCTTACCTCTGTTGATGTTGTGATAGTTCTATCACGTTTGAAGAGTTTGTCTGGCAAAGAATATGCATGGAACCGTTTGTCTTGCGTTATGCTTGTTTTCTGTTCCCTGATCTCATGCGTGCCGAAATATTCGGAGATCTTTATTGCGGCAGCGATGTCGTGTCTTGTGAAAACTACTCTTTCAAAGCAGGAGATCAAAGCCTCGGCAGATGGAGAAGCAAATGTGTTTGCCGTGAAATACACACAGCAGATATTCGCAGCATCGGCGCAGTTCCTCACAAGCTCCGTTATATCGTCGGCGTGGTTTACAAGCCCTTCGTTGATGACAAACGTCACAGGGGTGCAGCCGCTCGTGAGCGCCGCATTGACCCGATTTATCAGAGTACGGTTTTCAACGGTGTCGAACGCTTTCGCGGGTGTCAAGTAATATACAGTATCTGTGGAGAACTCGGATAAAGACGACATTTCGAGAACGGCGTCCGCGTCGTTCAGCTTCTCGGCATACCTGGCGTAGCGCGCTCTGAAAAAGTCTGCGTTCATACCGTTGTGTTCGAGCGTTTCCATTGCGTTATTGAACCCGTCCGGCTCCGCGAGGAGCAGATATCTTTCAAGCGTGAGGTCTGTATTGTCGAGGGCGAGGCTCACTTCTTCCAGCAATGAAAGAGCCGCTTTGAGCAAGTGGTACTGCATCTCATTCTGAACGATACGATAATATGTGTCGGCGACCGCCTTTGAGGAAAATCCGGAGTGCGAAAGCTCTGTGCTGACATTGCGGCGGGAACTCTCAAGGTATTTGCGCAGGAACGTCCTGCCGCTGTTAAAATCCAGCACGACCATTATTTCATCACGCTGAGCCGCAACCTTGAAAAGACTCTCACACACGGTGAGGTCAAGTCCTGAAACCAGAACCGAAGCAGGAAACATAATACATCACTCTCCTTCAATCAACCCGGCATTTTCTGCAGTTGTCAGAGTCATGAGCAGTACTGTTCTGTTCATGACTGCCTTTGACTCGATGAGCTTGTTGTTTTCGATGTCGTTGACGTGGAAGGGGTTCTCGCCGGAATAACCTGTGCCAATAGCAGTATAATCTGCGGTATCGACCCCCATGTTTTCGAGAAGTGTTCTGACGGTTTCTGCTCGTTTCACTGAAAGCTCTTTGGCGTCATCAGCATTGCCGGATGTCGCTGTCATACCGACCAACACCATGTCCGACCCGGACAACTTAAGGCTGTTGGAGATGCCTGCCAATGCGTCTGCGGCTGCAGCAGGATCCAGCAGTTCTGCACTGTCGGCGATAAATCCTACGGATGTCGTGGGGATGTCGATCACCATTCCGTCTGTGAGTGGTGCGGCTTCCTTCGGAGTGGGAGTGACGGCTTCGTCGGGGCTTGCTTCAGGCTTTATCGGTATCTTACAAATGTCTGACGAGACGGGGCATACTTTTACTCTATGGCTGCTTTGTACTTCGCCGGAAGTGGAAAATGGGGTTGTTTTGACGCTGATATTTGCATTGGACTTTTCGAAAAGCACCTGGTAAAAGTCTACCAGCGATTTGTAATCCCCCATGGAGAGCTCGGGCTGAACTCCGGCAACCTCGCCCAACCCGAATAATTCTACCGAAGCTCCCTTCATATCAAGGCAGTAGCTTCCATCAAGAATGTTGTCTGCGAGCTCCCGGACGTCAATGCGGGAGAGGGGCGCTTTGGTGAAGTCCACACGGCCGGTAGTGCTAAGACCATTTTCAAGAACGACGATATGGTCGGCGGATCCCGTAACGCACCTTGAGGTGAGCGCTAAACTTTTATAGATATCGGCTTCATCTGTTTTGGCAGCGGCTTCGGAGCAGAGCTGTACAAGCTGCGCAGCGTAGGAGGTCTTTTTCTTGCTGCGGTTCGTTTCTGAAAGACCGGAGGATATCTTCGGCACGGAAACAGACGCGAAGATAAAAGGATCTCCGTCAGCCACTATGATTGTGACTTTGGCAGCGCTTGCCGCCGCATTAAGAAGATCTTCAGAGAGAAGCGAGAGGTCTGGTGTTTTGGCATTCGCGCGCACTCCAAGAACAATTATCAGGTTATAAGGATCGGAAGCTGGGATTGTGACGGTGTTAAGCTCACAGCCCGAAAACGAAGCGAGCGTAATAAGTACTGCGATAGTTACAGCGAAAAATTTTTTCATGGTAATTCATCCTCCTTCATATTCGATGCCTTTGATACTGTTCTGGGATCGAAGCTGAGGGCAATCAGCAGTTTCGCCCTTGCAGCAGCTTCTTCAGCGATACTGTCGATTGTTTTGTTCAGTGCTTCAAACTCGGCGTTAAGTTCGTCCAGGTATCGGCTGGGCTGCTGGAGCCTTACAAGCTCCGCTTTGCAGTCTTCAAGTTCTTCGCAGTTGAGCGCGTAGTTGATTTTTTTCTGAACCTTGGAACGCTCGAGAGTGATTAGAACTCCAAATAGCGAGGTACCAACATTTACTAATGTGAGAACGATCACTATTATGATTTGATAGGCTTCCGGTTCGCTGCTGATTTCCACAGCACTGAAGTCGGTCAGGACTTCATCACCAAAGAGCAGCCCGGCGCTCAAACATCTTTCGATTCCCATGAAGATAATGGTGACGAACACGACGGAAAAGCCTGCTGCCATGACGCAGAGCCCCACGCGCCGCCGATGTTTGTCTGAGATCTCTTCAAGTGCTTTTGTCATTCCCAAGGGTAGTACATCCAGAACGATACAGATGGATATCGTTACCAGAAGATTAACGTTTTGAGTGCTTGAAGAGAAGAGACCATCGACCGTTATGCGCATTGTGAAGAAATCAATCAGCAGTACAACTAGAATTATAACCCCATATATTATGGGATTCTGGTACACGCTTGCGCTGATCTGATATTTACGGTAAAGGTCAGTCTTGCTCATGATCATTTGCCTCCTCAAACCGTTTGATCTTGGAAATTAAGCGGGCAATTTCGCCTGCTTTATCGGTTTCAGCCCGATGAAAAGCGGAGAGGTTTCTCTCATACATTTCACGCAGGCGGCATTTTGCTGTATCACGACGCTTCATGATGATGGTGGTAAGCGCATCGGAGTTGTACTTATCTATCGCACCGTGGAGAATGGTATCAATGTCCAGCTCGAATTGAGGTTTTCTATGTTTACCATTGGCATCGAAGTAATCAAGGTAATTGCTGTCAATCGTCAGATGCTGAAGCTCGGTTTCGGGCTTTTTTCTATTCTTCTTCATCGTGTTCAACTCCGTTTCTGATAATATTGATGACTCTGCGGACTCTTTCACGCTCATCTGTCCACTCGTTCATCAACGATGAAAAAGGCGAACATTCAATGGAAAGCGTCAACATTCCGCACTGGTCAATGTTGAGACTTTTGTTTAAGCCCGAATAATATGCGGTCAGCTGTGCATTATAGGTGGATTGCGCTCTGTATATGGATTGTGCTGCATGCTGAATTTTTACGCTAATGTTCTCATTCAGTTTGAGTATTTCATTCTCAAAACTGCTGCGTTCCTCTGCTCTTCTCGCCTTTTCGACAGGGTCGTCAGTTTCACTCAGGGACGTGAGCCTGAGGTATTCTTCGCAGTCGGTGATCAGCTTTTTTCTTTCAGATGCGGACTGTATCAGGAGGTCTTTCGCAACGGCGGTGCAGAACTCCTTAAAGTTGCGCTCGATTGCGTCCGTATAACCCGTCCGGAACAATGATTCCCTCTTGACGAACAGCTTCTTTTTGGAGTGGATGACCCCATGGTGCGTTAACCACCACTTGGGTGTCCTGTTGCCTCTCATCTTCATTGGTTTCACCTTTCCTTTCTGTGTGATTGTAGCTTAATATTATCACTTGTTAACCGAAATTAAAAGTGTACAAACATGTTTATTTTCGCACAATTTTAATAAATTTCGTACAGATTTGTACCTCATATTATTTTCTCCACATTTCTGAAACGGAGAGTGGTATAGTAATAATATGCCCTGTCCTGTGCGTACTCATCGGCGTCCTGCTCGACACACTGGTTCTGATACCGGTCTGAGTCATGAATGCCGTTTTCGTAGTTGGAAAATTCGGCTTCGTATTCTTTGACTCTGCTGAATACGGCGAGTGAATGGTATTTCTCCGGAGAGGCGTGGTACAAGTCAATGAGCGCATAGGAATAGGCGTGATAGGTTTCGTGGCAGAGTACCTGAAGGACATTGATGAGCTGCGAGTTTTCCAGATACTCTTTGTCTATGAGGATAGTGTGGGTATTTTTGCTGTACTGTCCCACGATGCATTTCTGCAGATTTCCGCATACCACTTGTACATGGGATAGTCCGAGATGTTCTGTTTCTTTGTCGGCAAAGCTCCGTATCCACTCAAGACACTCGCCGCAGTTCCAGTCATTCCACTCATCACCGGGGTGAAAAAGCTCTGCGGTCTGTTCCGGAGCATTCTGCATAATGATCGGCGTCTGTTTTGTGCGGCTTATCCAGATGAAGTTGCAGGCCACAAGCGAAAGAAACAGGGAAACGGTAATCAGATAATGGTTGTTTTTCATAGTGTCATGTCTCCTTTTTATCTCGGCTTTTTATTTGATGACTTCATCTTATCATGCTTACTTGCAGATAACAAGTGTACAAATCGTATTATTTTAGGTACAATGATCTTTTTTTTACCATTCTTGATCGCATATATAGCTTTACCCCCTGCTGCACATCCGGCAGCAGGGGGTAATCTCTTTGTTGTATTCCCGCTAAATTATAAAATTTTTTCCTAAAGCTTAAAAACGAGAGTTAATCTCTGCACTTAATAATTAGAGGGTGCCTAAAGGGCTGAGCCTTTTTCTGAAAGGAAGGAGAGATGAAATGTACGTTCAGGTTAAGTCGAGCAATGGGATCACTTTAGTTCCCGAAGATACCCGTTTACTTGCAGACAGAAGAATTCTTATTGAGGGAGAGATCAATTCCGAGTCGGCGTGTGATTTTATGAAGAGGGTAATGCTTCTTTCAAAAGAAAACGACCAGCCAATCAATGTGATCGTCAATTCACCCGGAGGAGAGGTGAATGCGGGGCTTATGATATACGATATCATCCAGTCGTCTCATGTCACGATAAAAATGTACTGTGCAGGACGTGCTTACAGCATGGCAGCACTGCTGTTTGCCAGTGGTAATCACGGAAGATATATGCTTCCACATTCGGAGCTGATGCTTCACGAGCCAATTCTGGGCAGCCATGTCACCGGAAACGCATCATCTATTCGTTCTATTTCAGATAGTTTGATTGAAATTCGCAAAATATTGAATTCTATTCTTGCAAAACATACAGGACGCTCCGAAGACGAAATAGAGAAAGCGACAGCTTTTGACCATTACTTTAGCCCCGAGGAGAGTATAGAATTTGGGCTTGCAGACAAAATCATAGGATTTAATACAATAATGGAGGAGTAATGATGAAATCAAGTTTTGATCGCATTGTTTTAGGAGAAAATGCATCGTATGATTCCGATTGTTCAAAAACGCATATTAACAACAATATTCTGGTTGTCGAAGGCAGTGGATGCGACAAAACTGTGTCCATAATTGAGCCTCGCCTGCTGGAAACATATAATTCCAGCCTTATTGTCCCCGTTACAAAGAGGCGGATAGTTAATATGTACATTCCGTTGTTCCTTGAAAGAGAGTACGATGTGCAGGACTTAAATTTTGCGAAGCCGTCACAATGTAATGTTGCCTATGACCATTTAGAGTATATTGACAGCTACTCGGATATAACGTTCCTGGCTGAATCCATTGTAAAAGCAGACCCAATGAAAAAGCAGTCAAATGCGGATCTGTACTGGGATCAGGAGGCTGTCAGCCTTCTTTCGGCTGAGATTGCTTATATCCCTGCTTCCGCAAAACTGGCGTGAGTCACATCCTCCCTAAACCGCATAAATATGCTATAATAGAATTGAAAAAAGTGCTGAAAAAACAGCACCTGAAAGGTGAAGAGAAATGCGAAAAATCGAAATAGTAGCAAGCGATGAAAGGTTAATCACACCCAGCGGGTTGTCCCTGGTAGGACAGGTTCTCGGAAAATCAGATATGATCAGAAAAGCCAACAGAATGCGAACCGAAAAACGTTCCCAGCCACAGATCGGGACTGGGGATATTCTGCTCACAATGATTGGACTTCTGGCACTCGGAAAATCAGATTTTGAAAACGTCAACGAATTTCATACCGATGAGGAATTTTATACTCTATCCCTCGGACTCAGAAGCGGTATACCTAGTGAATCTTCTTTGAGAAATAGGCTGGACGACATTGGAACTTCAATGAATACGCAGATCCTTGAGGGAAATATCAGTATGTTCCGCGAGTGCGGGTTCAAGCCGACTGCGCTGAATTGCGGCTGTGTTCCGGTTGACTTTGATGTTTCACCGTTCGATAATTCCGGAAGTCATAAGAAGGGCGTCTCCAGGACTTACAAAAATGTTGACGGGTATGCGCCGATTTTTGCATATATCGGAACCGAAGGCTATCTGTGCAACGCTGAACTTCGCGAGGGCAGTCAGCATTGCCAGAGTGGAACACCAGAATTTCTCGTTGAAACAATATCTGCGGCAAAACAGATGACCGATAAACAACTTCTTTTTCGTATGGATTCAGGAAATGACGCTCTTGAGAATATGCTGATTCTGCATTGGTCAGATCCGCAGCTGAAATTCCTGATAAAGCATAATTTCAGGCGGGAAAACCGTTTTGAGATCGCTGAAAAACTGAAATCTGTCTGCCAGAACATAACTCACCCGCGTGAAGGAAAAACAGTTTACATCGGAAGCACATGGCGCGAAGTCGCAGCGAGAAAATGCGATAAAATCACGATCCGAATGGTTTATGAGATCACCGAAAGAACCATGAAAGATCCGTATGTGTTTGATTTCATTCCGTTCCGTGAGGATATGGTTGAAAGGGATATTGAGGAAGCACTTGTCAAGGATGTTACGAAGCTACTTCTTGAACTTGGAACCGGCTTCGCTTTCCTCGGAAATCAGTACCATCTGAATGTTGGCGGTGATGATTTTTATATTGACTTACTATTTTATAATCTGAATCTGCGCTGCTATGTGGTTATAGAGTTAAAAACAGGCGAATTCAAGCCTGAATATGCGGGTCAGCTTAACTTCTATCTCTCGGCAGTCGATGGAATATTGAAACACGATGCAGGTAATCCGTCTATTGGTTTGCTGCTTTGCAAGAGCAAAAATAATCTTGTGGCGGAATATGCACTTAAAGATATGTCAAAACCCATGGGAGTCAGCGAATACACTATAACAAAGCGTCTTCCCGAGGAATTGGAAAAACAGCTTCCGTCTGTTGAGGATATCGAAAGCAGAATTAAAAAGTAAGTGCCATTACTGGTCGTGTTTCAGACGTTATTTTGATCATTATTTGATCATTATTCCCGCAAAAACATACGAAAAGTTACGGAAAACGCAATTGCCGTAAGTTGCTGCAAACGGCTCTATCATGCGAAATCCCGCAATTAGCATAAAGATACGAAAAGCACGAAAAGACTTTCGATTCCCGTACGGGTCACCACACCACAGACTCCTAAATGGCTTTGTTAAGCTGTTTGGGAGTTTTGCTTTTTACGGAAAAATACGTTTGTCCAATGCGTGTCCAATGTTATTGAACCACGATCGGATCACATTATGTAGGCGTTTGCTGTTTACGAGCGATTTGGGTGCAGAACACTTAAGTCGCTGTTTTTTTGTTTTCGCTTGAGATCGCTGTCATGTCAAGTGAGCTTGCAACTGCGGCATTGGCTTTCGCCTTTGCCTCCTGCATAGCGTGGCAATAGATATTTGCCGTTGTGCTGACCGTAGAATGCCCAAGCATTCCGGATACGGTCACGATGTCCACTCCTGCTGCTATCAGCGCCGAAGCGTTGTAGTGCCTCATTGAATGTATATCGCAGAAACGGATCTCGTTTTTCTCGCAGAATTCTTTGAACCAGCCATAAGGGGTATTGTTGTTCATGGGCAGACCGTTCCATTTTACAAAAAGACGGTCGTGGTCTATCCACTTGCTGCCGATTTTTTCCTTCTCTCTGTCCTGCTCTTCCTTATAGAGTTTCAAAAGGGTAATGAGTTCCGGCTGGACCTTTAACACTCGTTTTGAGCGCCTGGTCTTGGTGGTATCCGTATAGATACCTTTTTCGGCTGTGTAGTTGCTTGTTCTGCGAATTTTGATCAGGTCATTGTCCCAATCAATATCTTTCCACTCTAATCCCAGAAGTTCCCCGCGTCTGAACCCTGTACAAAGCGCCAGAATTATGAACACCCTGTATTTCATAGGCTCGTTTATGAGGAGTTTCACTATCTCGTCTGCTTCCTCGCGTGTGTAAATGTCTTTTTCCTCGACCTCGCCTTTGGGAATGGTCACCCTCCTGCAAGGATTGTCAATGAGCATATCCATTTTCATAGCATACTCAAAAATGTCAGAAATGAAGCTGAGATGGTGTACAACGGTCTTTCGGGATAAGGGTTTGCCTGTCACTTGACTTTTACCATTGAAAGCCATATCGGTAATGAATTGTTGTATATGCCTTGCCGTTATTTTGTCCATGCGGAGATACCCAATTGCGGGGTAAATTCTCTGCGTGAGCTGCCGCATTCTTACAAACGTGGTCGAACGGAGATTGAGCCTTGCATATTCCTCGAACCAACGCTCTGCGAATGTTTCAAATTTGATATTTGCTGTGACGTGACCTTTAAAGCATTGATCCTCAAAAAGCATAACCTGTTTTGCAAGTTCCTTTTCGACCTGCCTTTCGGTCAAATTCGGGTCAGGTTTCCATGTCCTTGTTTGTATGACCTGACTGCCGTCTACCCTCAATCCGCAGCTGACACGGATTTGGTAGGATGAGCCGCGTTTTCTTACTGAAGCCATGTTGTTCTGAATCCTCCTAATTCAGCGGACAACATTATCTGGTTTGCTGGCATGACATACTACTGCGTATAACATTATAACTTTAAAGCGCTGAAATGTCAAGCCTTTTCGCATATTTTTATAAACTTTTTCAAACCTGCTATAATGTGTCTATGTATCTGAGTAACGCGCTTCGTGGAATAAGCAGCTTTCCACAGGAACCGGAGCCGGCTCTTGTGCTGCCAATAGCATTCTGTTTGACGAGCATTCGTATAGTGCGCTCTGAAACACGCATGATAACGGAACACTCTTTTATTGTCAGCATTTCAGTATCATTCTTTAATTCAATTTCTGCTTTTGCCTTTTCAATTTCTTCCGGAGTCTTAATGAATTCCGAAATCAGTTCGCAGAAAGTGTTAATGAACTTTGCTTTTTCGCTCGCACTCATTACCATCTGGCAAATCATCTCCTTTCATGATACTAATTTTGGACGGCTGATAAAGCCGATATATAAGCAAACGGCTCATGTCTTGCGGCGTGAGCCGTTTGCATTATTGATGTGTATTGCTCAGAGCGATTATCGGGTAGTCCGCACCCGAACATAGGAGTTTCACCTCTAGCCATTCCTGTGGCATAGCCGTCGCCGGAAGTATCATTATACCATCTTTGCAGCGTTCATCCTTTCGCGCTCGAACCTTATCTCTGCGTATGCGTTTACGCTTTGAATTGATATTGGCAGACTGTCGGAGTTATTGTTATTCTCGCGCAAAAAATAGGTGGTCACGGATAATGAATAACCCTTCGGAATCAATACAGGCATATCTTCGCACAATCAGGCGCTGCGGTCGATGGATTTGTTATCGCTCTGCTATTGAATTGTCAATGAACTGGTCGGAAATATATCTCACACTAAGGGCTTTGGTATTATTTCTTGTCATAGTTAAATGGAATTCTCTTCCGTAAAAGTGTAAGATGTTTCCTGAAATAATTGTAGCACATTATCATGCCACAATGTGTTGACATCTGCAACAAACCGTTTCAATGTGTCACAATTTGTTGCAATTTCTTGTTTTCTATTGAATAAAATCACCTTTTGCTCTATACTGATATGCGGAGGTGACAGCTTGTGGGGGACAACACCAGACTAAAAAAGCTACGAATGCAGAGATGTCTTTCCCAGCGAGAGCTTGCGGAGGCAATTTCTATCGACCGGTCAATGATAAGTTTATACGAAAATGATCGTCGTGAGATACCAACATCAACTGCAAAATTATTTGCCGATTTTTTTAATGTCTCAGTTGATTATCTTCTTGGAACGGATACTATCAATTCTGGCGATATTAATACAAAAGAAACGGCAAGAGACTGTATCAATAAGCAGCTTACTCTATTAAATGTTGAGGAGCAGAATCGTCTTATCGGGTACATAGACGGCATTTTAGATTCAAAAAAGGGGAAATGAAATAATAGTCGAAGGAATCTCTGAATTTCCAACATCAGGCATTAGTGAAACAAATCCACACCAGGAGTAACAAAGGAGGAATACAAATGTTCAAGGCAAGAACCGCAGACGGACGCAACAACATATCGGGACTGAGAGTAAAGGAACTCCGCAAGGCGCTCCAAATCTCACAGCGAGAGCTTTCGGACAGATTGCTGGTTGTAGGTCTGGATATCGACAAAAACGCAGTCCAACGTATAGAATCCGGCGAGAGATTTGTGACTGACATAGAAATTATAGCATTAAGCAGGTGCTTTAACGTGACCATCAACAATCTGCTCGGAATCAAGTGAAAACCAAAAGGCGCAGCTATGTAAAGCCGCGCCTTTTGCTAGTCGGCAGTAGTTGGTTCCTATCATGAGTTTTCTCCATGATCAATATATTTAGCCTTTCTGCCATTGCGTTGATTGCACTTTCGACGATGTGTTTATTCTAATCGAAAATTCATTGATGAAGCTTTGATGGAGAATTAAGAAGTTCGGAATTGCAATTAATTTTAGATATGAGTCTGAATACCGAACCGTGTAAATGCCAATAATACCCACAGAAAGTGAGGTATTGCACATGAAA
>ERZ779851.965-NODE-965-length-27312-cov-11.509851_pt1 | contig 27312 bp, 24 predicted proteins | sample MGYA00511094_ERZ779851 | MGnify/ENA primary metagenome ERZ779851 (study PRJEB29588, sample SAMEA2155512) | human gut metagenome | biome: human gut; feature: human-associated habitat; material: faeces | place: Denmark | collected 2008/2010 ...
AAATCATTATTAATGTTTGCAAAAAATTGTTGTTACATCTTCTTGCGTAGTTGGGATGGAGCGAAGAAAAGTTTTCATATTACCTTACTGTATAAATAACTAATTAATCCCGTGAAATGCTTTGTATAATGCTCTTGCAGTCTCTGGACTATCAACACCAGTTGCATTTTTTACAGGAGCAAATTCTTCTTCTCTTTTTACTCTTAAAATACTCATGTTGTCAGCAATGCTAAAAGCATCAAATATAAAAGCTTCAAATTTATATGCATTTGGCTCAGTTGGTTCAACCAAATTGCCAGAAACATCTAAATAACTTGCTTTTTTGAAAGCAACATGATAAGGTAATTTATTTTTACTAATTTCTTCTAATAGTGAAATATTAAATTGATTACACAAAATATGAGATTCTCCAAAAAGAAGTTCTCCATTTTTATCTAATGCTTCAGATAATTCTTTAGAAATTTCTGTGTATTCAATAACACTTGGTTTACCGTCTTTTTTACAGAAAACACCAACTCTTTCTTCTGGGCATGCTTTTACAACACTTTTTCCACCAGATAAAGTGTTTTCAGAAACCATAAGTCCAGTTAAAACAGGATCAACCATTTTAACTAAAACGTTGTCAACACCGCCAATAAAAATCCATTCAATTCCTTTTTCTTGCATATCATATAAAATGCCATTTTTTCTCATAGCTTCAAAAATTCCACCATGACCATCAGCAGCTTGTTTTATCATACCATGTTCATCTAATAAAATTTTTCCATTTGTATCAAGCATAGGAAGTTTTCCTTGCTTAAAGAATTTAACTGCAGTTTTTGGATAATCAAAATAATTATGTTCTTCAAAAAACTTAACAGTATCATCATTATTTTCATCACTTGTCATTAAATACCAAGGAATATCAACACCATATTTTGCTCTAGCTTCTTTTATATGCTCACATAAAATTTCAAAAATAGATTTGTGAGAGTCAAGTCCCAAATCAAAAGTTCCTTTAGGACCATTATGTCCAAGTCTAGTTCCTTGTCCACCAGCCATAGTAACTACAGCTAATTTACCTGCTTTAATAACTTCTTCACCAATTTCAGTATATTTTCTTAAGTCTTCATCAGAAAGTTCTGCTTTAGTTGTATGTGGAATTGGTTCTAACTTTACATTTTCAAAATTTGGTTTTGTTTTTGTACTTTCATATAAGTTTTGTACTTGATTAAAATCTAATGTTAAAATGTCATCTAATAATTTGTTTTTTTGTTCGTCAGAAAGCTTGTCATAACATTGAAGTAAATGCTCCTGTCCATATTTGGCAAGCAATTCTTTCGCCATTGATAATTTCTCCTCCATAAAGAGTACCTCCCTTAAAAAATTACAACTATATCTTATACGATTTAACAAATTAAGTCAAATTTATTATTAATATTCAAAAATACTAGAAGAAGAGTAAACTTTGTATATATGATCTTTAACTTCTTCAGTTGATTTTCCATTAAAAGTATTTAAAGAATAAATTAGTCTGTTATTTTCAATTTTAATATTTGAAACTATACTGTTATCTTTTATTAATTCTTCATATTCTTTTTTATTTTCAAGCTGTTTTTTAAGCTCTTCCGCATCGCTTTCTATCGAGCTTGAAATATCTTTTATAAGATTATTCGCTTGTTCGTCAAGTTTTTCCGTTATTTCGGAAGATTGACTATCAACAATTTTTTCTATATCTTTAATTATATCCAAAGTGGTTTTTCTCATAGCTTTTCGCATAGTTTCTACGGATGTTTCTTCTTTATCCGATACGCTTTCAATTATAATATTAGTATAATCTTTATCTAATTTAACCGAACTTATAGATAATGAACGCAAAACTTTTTTTAGAGGTAAAATAATAGCGTTATAATCAAAATCTACATCGGATAAACTTTCTTCAAAAACCTCTAAAATTTTATTAGCTATATTTTGACAGAAATCATTTATATCAAAAATATTTTTGCATTTATTATTTATGATTTTCTTAATTTCATTTGTCATTTTTAATACTTGTTCTATAGCGTCTTGAGTAGAAGCGTAAGATATATTTCTTGTTCTCGTCTCTTGTCTATATCCTCCTATATTTAAAAGTCTAGCTATTCCGCTTAAAATCCCGTCTTTTTCTACCATAACGGTATAATCTTCCGTTTTTTCTCTTTTCTTTACTTCGGAATTCATATCTATTATATCGTTTATTTCGGTTAATAAATCATTGAATTTTGATTTTACCTCATGCGTTTTTTCGTCATAGCAGTCGTTTATATTATGTTTTAATTTTTCCAAATTATTAAGAGTAGATTTAAATTTATCTTCCAACGATTTAATATCTCCGTTTGATAATTTTTCTTGCTTATCTTTTACGCTTTTATCCAATTCTTCTATTGAGCTTGTAAATTTATCCATAAATCCCGAATATGCATTATTTGAACGCTCTTCAAATATCTTTTTCTTTTCAGAAACTATTTTTGGAATAATATCAGAATTAAAAATTTCAATTCCGCTTAATTCTTTAAATTTTTCCGCATCGTCTAGAAAATGAGGAAACGCTCTTATAATATTATTTTTTATTCTATCTTCGTTTTTTGATAAATTTCCGTAATGTTTATAAATATCATAACAAGACGAACTTACATAATTAGGCGGAAATGCATTTTCAAACATATCTCTTATATTTTGTCTTTGACTGTCTTTTATTCTCGCTTTAAATTGCTCGTTTAATATATTTTTAACGCCGACTTGAGCCGTTTTAATATCGTTATTGTATTTTTGACTTTCGCCAATCAAACCGTTATCAAATTTGCTTCCTATAACTATAACTCTGCTTATTCCTTCTTGTGGAATCTGCTCGGAAAATAAACTTATATCTTGCGAATCGAAAAATTGACTCGAAGCGCTTAATAAAAATACAACATCGCATTTACCTAAAAAATTTCTTGTAAGTTGTCCTCTGCTTAAAACAGGGTCGTTTAATCCTGGCGTGTCAACTATATCAAAATCTTTTATCGCTTCTATATTTAAAAATATTTCAATATATTTAACTATAGGCATATATTTTCCGTTTACACCAACATAATCTTCAAGTCTATTTTTAAGAGCGTCTATAGAATCTATTCCTTCCAAAATTTCAAAATTATCGCTTTCTTCAGAATTTGACAATTTATTTCTTAACTCGCCTTCATTTTTCTTAAAATTCTCAAAAATTTCATAAAACGATTTAACGCTGTCGCTTAATTCTACCATTCCTAATAATTGAGCGTCAGTTAATTTTGTTTCGGGTTTTCCTTTCTTTTTAAGCTCTTCGTTTAATTTATCTCTTTCTCTAATCATTGCTTTTTTACAATCTTTCGCTCCATTTTCTATAGTTTCAAAGTCGCTTAAAGTGAAAAAATGAACTTTTGCCGAAATATTTTCAGAATATCTTATTTTTGTAAGCGCCGCAGTCATTGGAGTAGCGGCTTTTGGCAAAATATCTGAACTATTGAAAAATAAAGCGTTCAAAAAAGACGATTTCCCCGCTTTAACCTGTCCGACAATTCCTATTGTTAGAATTTTATCTTCGCTTTCAAGTCTTTTATAATTTTCTAAATAATTATTAAAGCTGTTTTCAATATCGCCCAATATTACTTTATCTAAAAGCTCGACATAATTTGAATTTTTTAATTTGTTTATTAAAACCATTTGATAAAGATAAAACAAGAGCAATACCTATTATTCCAATTGATGATGCTAAAGAAGTTAAAATAGTTCTTCCTTTTTTTGTTTTTATATTAGATAATGATAATTTTAAAGCATCCATAAATTTCATTTTAGTTTTTTTATTTAATATTCTTTTATAGATTAAACAGTTTCATTATTTATAAATTTCTTGCCATTTGTATTCCTGAACATGATGCCATCATTAGTCCTCTAGTCATTCCTCCACCATCTCCTATTGAATATAAGCCTTTTATGCTTGTCTCAAATTGTTTGTTTATTACTACTCTATTGCTATAAAATTTTATTTCCGGTGCGTATAATAGATTATCTGGTGCTCCAAATCCTTCTACTATTTTGTCTACTGCTCTTATAAATTCCAGTATGCTTACCATTGTTCTATATCCTAATGCGAAAGTTATATCTCCTGCTACAGCTGATTTTAATGTTGGTACTACAGTATTTCTTTCAAGTTCATAGTCCCATGTTCTTTTTCCTCTGTATATATCACCTAGTCTTTGTACTACAATGTTTCCTGCTCCTAAGTCATTTAAGTTCTGTGCAACATTACGTCCATATTCAATTGGACGTTTAAATGGACTTGTAAAGTGATGTGATACAAGTATTGCTAGGTTTGTATTTGTGCTTTTTCTTTCTTTGTATGAATGCCCATTTACGAGTGTTAAGTTGTTATCATATACTTCTGCTGAAACAAATCCACTTGGATTTTGACAGAAGGTTCTTACTTTATCTCTAAATGGTCCAACTCTACCACTAAACTTTGCTTCATACATATATTTGTTTATGTCCTTCATTACTGCATCTGGTAGTTCGTATCTAACACCGATGTCAACTATTCCAGTTTCTGTTTTAATATTGTATTTGTTTGCCATATCAACCAACCAGTTTGCACCTTTTCTACCAACTGCTACAACTACTTTGTCTGCAAATATATTCTCTGTTGGATGTTCTTCGTCGTCTACGTACTTTGCCTCTTTTACTTTTACTCCTTTTATTGAACCATCTTCAACTATTAAATCTGCAACAATTGTTTGAAACATCATTTCTATTCCATTATTCTCTATGTATTCTTCTAGTCTCTTATATACTTCGTGGCTTTTCTCTGTCCCTAAATGTCTTATTGGTATATTGATTAAACGTATTCCTTCTTTTTGGGCTCTATCATTTATTTTTGCAATTTCCTCTTTATATTCTGTTCCTTCTAGGTGTTTATCTGCTCCAAAGTTTAAATAAATTTGATCTGTATAATCAATTAGTTTTTTGGTTTCAGGAACTCCTACAATTTTATGCAAATTTCCTCCTACATGTATTTCATTATCCTCACTATTGTATAAAGATAATTTTCCATCTGAAAAGGCTCCTGCACCTGAGAATCCATTTGTTATATTACACATTGGTTTACAATGTATACACTTTTTTGTTTTTTCAATTGGACAATTTCTCTCTTCTACACGTTTGCCTTGGTCTATTAATAGTACTTTTTTAAATTTATTTAACTTTATTAATTCGTAAGCACAAAAAATAGAGCTTGGTCCCATTCCAACTACAATTAAATCATACTTATTTGGCATAAAAAACCACTCCTTTAACTATGAAATTATATCATAGGAGTGGTAATTTTGCAATATTAATGCACATATTTTTACTTTATCACCCTACAATGTTGTAGGTGTAATAAGAAAAGTGAAACTTTATAAAAAAGAGGATATTGATATCCTCCTTATTTATTAATATTTAAACATTATCTTTTATGTAGTCAACAACGTCACCTACTGTTACTACTTTTTCAGCATCGCTATCTGGTATTTCTAAATCAAATTCCTCCTCTAATGCCATTATTAATTCTACAATGTCTAATGAATCTGCTCCTAAATCATCTATGAAAGATGCTTCAGTTGTTATTGTTGATTCTGCAACCCCTAGTTGCTCTATTATTATTTCTTTTACTTTATCAAAAATCTCCTCTGAATTCATAATTATAACACCCCCTTTTACTTTTGTATGACTTCTATCTATATTAAGATATTATATCAATCTAAAAATGTCAATACTTTTTATTGATTTTTTTCAAATTCTTTTTTTATTATCTCAACAGTTCCACTCTTTGCAAAGTTTTCAGCTTGTTTTATGGTGTAATAAAACAGTTTTTCATCACTACTTCCATGTGCTTTTACAACCGGTTTTTGTACTCCTAAAAATAATGCTCCACCATATTCTTTGTAATCCATAGTTTTTGCAAATTTCTTAATTGATGGCATTGCTGGAAGTGCACATATCATTGTTCCCACATTTTTCTTTAGGTTTTCTGTTAAGCTTCTTTTTACTAATTTTCCAAAGCCTTCTATTGTTTTTAATAATACATTTCCTGTAAATCCATCTGTTACTGCTGCATCTATTTCACCTGTGAATATATCTCTGCCTTCAATGTTTCCAACAAAGTTTATGCCATATTTTTCTGCTTCTTGTTTTATTAGTCTGTAGCTTTCTTTCATTAATTCGTTTCCTTTTGTTTCTTCTGTTCCTATGTTTAAAAGCCCTATTGCTGGTCTTTCTATATTATATATTTTCTGCAAGTATACATTTGCCATCTGTGCAAATTGTAGTAAATTGACTGGTTTGCAGTTTGTGTTTGCTCCACAGTCTATTAACATTACTCCTTTTTTATATGAAGGTAGCATTGGTGCCATTGCGGGTCTATCAACTCCTTTAATTCTACCTACGAGAAGGGTTGCTCCAGTAAGTAAGGCTCCTGAATTTCCTGCTGAAATAAATACATCTCCTTTGCCTTCTTTTAACAATTTAAAACCCACTACCATTGATGAATCTTTTTTGTGTTTTATTGCTTGTGTTGGTATATCTTCCATTGTAATCTCTTCTGTTGTGTTATATATTGTTATTTTGTTTGATATTTCCTTTATGTTATCTTTTCCATATATTTCTTTTACCTTTTTATTTATTTTTTCTTCATTTCCTACTAATAATATTTCAGAATCTATTTCTTTTATTGCCTTGACAGCTCCTTTAATTGTTGCCTCTGGTGCATTATCTCCACCCATTGCATCTAATATGATTTTCATAAAACTCTCCTTTTTATGGTTGGTTTTTATCCTTCCATTAGATTTTTTCGATGTTACTATTGTATGCTTTTATTTTAAAAAAATCAAGTATTTGAGTAAAAATATGTAAAAATAAGTTTTGTAAGATAATAATTACAATAAAATAAAGCTCTCAGATTAAACTGAGAGCTTACTTTTTTTAATTATGCTATTATTTCAGAAACTATTCCTGAACCTACTGTTCTACCACCTTCACGGATAGCAAATCTTAGTCCTTTTTCCATAGCTATTGGTGTAATTAATTCGATTGTCATATCGATATTGTCACCTGGCATTACCATCTCTGTTCCTGCTGGTAAATCTATAACACCTGTAACGTCTGTTGTTCTGAAATAGAATTGTGGTCTGTATCCATTGAAGAATGGTGTATGACGTCCACCTTCATCTTTGGTTAATACATAAACTTGTGCTTTGAATTTTGTGTGTGGATGTATTGAACCTGGTTTTGCTAATACTTGACCTCTTTCAATTTCATTTCTTTGGATTCCTCTTAATAGTAATCCTACGTTATCTCCAGCTTGTGCTTGGTCTAATAATTTTCTAAACATTTCAACACCTGTGATAACTGTTTTCTTAGCTTCTGTTGATAGTCCAACTATTTCAACTTCGTCTGAAACTTTTACTGTTCCTCTTTCTACTCTACCTGTTGCAACTGTTCCTCTACCTGTTATAGAGAATACGTCTTCTACTGGCATTAAGAAATCTCCGTCTGTTGGTCTATCTGGTGTTGGGATATAGCTATCAACTGCATCCATTAATTCTTTTATGCATTGATATTCTGGTGCGTTTGGATCTGTTGATGTACTTTCTAGTACTTTTAATGAAGATCCTTTTATAATTGGAATTTCGTCTCCTGGGAAATCATAGCTTGATAATAGGTCTCTAACTTCCATTTCAACTAATTCTAATAGTTCTGGATCGTCAACCATATCGCATTTGTTTAAGTAAACAACGATATATTTAACACCAACTTGTCTTGCAAGTAGTATATGCTCTCTTGTTTGAGGCATTGGTCCATCAGCTGCTGAAACAACTAATATTGCTCCATCCATTTGTGCTGCACCTGTAATCATGTTCTTTACATAGTCTGCGTGACCTGGGCAGTCAACATGTGCATAGTGTCTGTTTTCTGTTTCATATTCTACGTGAGCTGTGTTGATTGTGATTCCTCTTGCTTTTTCTTCTGGTGCTCCGTCGATTTGATCATAAGCTGTGTATTTAGCTTTTCCTAATAATCCTAAATACTTTGTAATAGCTGCTGTTGTTGTTGTTTTACCATGGTCAACGTGACCAATTGTACCAATGTTAACGTGTGGTTTGGTTCTTTCAAATTTTTCCTTTGCCATTTAAAAATCCTCCTTCAATTTGGAATTTAGAATTTTGATTTTGGAATTTGGAATTAATAATTCTTATTTCCATTCTAATTCCTATATATTTTTTTAAATTTAATAACTTTTTAGCAATTGCTATTTTATAACAATTTTGCTTTTTTTGCAATAGGTTTATTGCATTTTTTTTATTTTTGTTTGTAATATTGTTATTTTTTATTTTAGGGCAGACGCACGAGGGTCTACCCATACGTTCTTTTAAATCAATATTCTATTCTTCTTTTTTTGCTCTTGATGCTACAATAGTTTCAAGTATTGATTTTGGAACTTCTTCATAATGAGATGGTTCCATTGCATATGTTCCTCTACCTTGTGTTTTTGAACGCAAGTCTGTTGCATATCCAAACATTTCTGATAGTGGTATGAATGCTCTTATTATTTGCATTCCGTTTCTTGCTTCCATACCTTCCATTTTTCCACGTCTTGAATTTACGTCTCCAATAACATCTCCCATATATTCTTCTGGAACTGTTATTTCTACTTTCATTATTGGTTCTAGTATAACTGATTTTGCTTGTTTACAGCCTTCTTTGAAGGCCATTGAACCAGCTATTTTGAAAGCCATTTCTGATGAGTCAACATCATGGTATGAACCATCAACTAATGTTGCTTTAAAGTCTATAACTGGATAACCTGCTAGTATTCCGCTTTCTGCTGCTTCACGAATACCTTCTTCTGTTGGTTTTACATATTCTTTTGGAACAACTCCACCAACAATTTTGCTTTCAAATTCAATTCCTTTACCTGGCTCTAATGGTTCTAATTCAATCCATACGTGTCCATATTGTCCGCGTCCACCAGATTGACGAATGAATTTTCCTTCTACTCTTACTTTGTTTCTAATTGTTTCTTTGTAAGAAACTTGTGGTTTACCTACATTACATTCAACTTTAAATTCTCTTTTTAGTCTGTCTACTATGATGTCTAAGTGTAGTTCTCCCATACCTGCAATTATTGTTTGACCTGTTTCATGATTCGTATATGTTTTAAATGTTGGATCCTCTTCGGCTAGTTTTGCTAAAGCTATACCCATTTTCTCTTGAGCAACTTTATCCTTTGGTTCAATTGCTATTTCTATAACTGGTTCTGGGAATTCCATAGATTCTAGTACCACTGGATGATCTATATCACATAATGTATCACCTGTTGTTACATCTTTTAGTCCAACTGCTGCTGCTATGTCTCCTGAATATACTTTATCTATGTCTTCTCTATGGTTTGCATGCATTTGAAGAATTCTTCCGATTCTTTCTTTTTTGTCTTTATTTGCATTTAATACTGTTGAACCAGACTCTAATGTTCCTGAATAAACTCTAAAGAAACATAGCTTTCCAACAAATGGGTCTGTTGCAATTTTAAATGCTAATGCTGCAAATGGTTCAGAATCAGATGTTTTTCTTTCTACTTCATTACCATCTAAATCAACACCTTTAATGTGTGGTACATCTAATGGTGATGGCATAAATGCTACTATATAATTTAGTAATTCTTGAACACCTTTATTTTTATATGATGAACCGCAACAAACTGGTACTATTTTATTTGCTATTGTACCAATTCTTAAACCTTTTTTGATTTCGTCTTCAGAAAGTTCTTCACCTTCTAAATATTTCATCATTAATTCATCATCTTGTTCTGCTGCAGCTTCTATCATTTCTGCTCTGTATTTTTCAGCAGTTTCTTTTAAATCCTCTGGTATGTCCGTTTCTTCGATAACTTTTCCTAAGTCATCTTTATGAATAAATGCCCTCATTTTGATTAAGTCAACTATTCCTTTAAAAGAATCTTCGCTACCAACTGGTATTTCTACTGGAATAGCATTTGCATTTAACCTGTTTCTCATTTGCTCTACACATCCGTAGAAATCTGCACCTGTTGTATCCATTTTATTTACATATGCCATTCTTGGTACTTGGTACTTATCAGCTTGTCTCCAAACTGTTTCTGATTGTGGTTGAACTCCACCTTTAGCGCAAAATACTGTTACAGAACCATCTAAAACTCTTAAAGATCTCTCAACTTCAACTGTAAAATCAACATGACCTGGAGTATCAATTATATTTATTCTATGATTTAACCAGTGACAAGTTGTAGCAGCAGAAGTAATTGTTATACCTCTTTCTTGTTCTTGTTCCATCCAGTCCATAGTAGCAGCACCTTCGTGAACTTCTCCTATTTTATGTGTTCTACCTGTATAGAAAAGAATTCTTTCTGTAGTAGTAGTTTTTCCCGCGTCAATATGAGCCATTATTCCAATATTTCTTGTTCTTTCTAATGGAAATTCTCTACCTGCCATTAATTTTTCCTCCTATTTTATTTTTATTATTTCTTAATTTTTATCAAAACCAAGTAATTCTAGAAAAGCAAGTAAAAATTTTTAAAACTATACAAATGTATGTCGCAAAAATTTTCTTGTTTTTAGCATAACTTACTTTTGATAAATCGATTTTTACCATTTATAATGTGCGAAAGCCTTATTTGCTTCTGCCATTCTATGTGTTTCTTCTTTCTTCTTAACTGCTCCACCTGTCATATTAACAGCATCAATTAATTCACCTGCTAATTTTTCGGCCATTGTTTTTTCATGTCTATTTCTAGCATATATTACAAGCCATCTTAATCCTAAAGTTTGTCTTCTTTCTGGTCTTATTTCGATTGGAACTTGGTATGTTGCTCCACCTACTCTTCTTGCTTTAACTTCAAGGACAGGCATTATATTGTTAAGAGCTGTTTCAAAAACTTCTAATGCATCTTTATTTTCTTTTGTCTTTACTATATCAAATGCATCATAAACTATTTTTTGAGCAACTGTTTTTTTACCATCTAACATAATATTGTTTATTAGTTTTGTAACTATTTTACTATTATATATTGGATCTGGTAAAACATCCCTTTTTGCTATATATCCTCTTCTTGGCACTTTTCTTCACTCCTTTTATTTTAATAATAGATATTTTACTTGAAAAAAATATCAAAGTTACTCTGAAGTTCTTACTTCAGTCAGTGCTAACTCGGATGTCGGAAGTCAGAAATTGAATATCAGATTTTAGATTTCGGATATCGGGTATCAGACTTCTAATTTATCTATATAAATTTATTACATATCTTCATTAACACTTCTTAAAAAATCATAGATTTTTTTATTTTTTTGGTCTCTTTGCACCGTACTTAGATCTAGCTTGCATTCTGTCTTTAACACCTGCTGTATCTAATGTACCTCTAATAATGTGGTATCTAACACCTGGAATATCTTTTACCCTTCCACCTCTTATTAAAACAACACTGTGCTCTTGTAAGTTGTGTCCTATTCCTGGAATATATGATGTTACTTCATATCCATTTGATAGTCTAACCCTTGCAACTTTTCTTAAAGCTGAGTTTGGTTTTTTAGGTGTAACTGTTTTTACTACTGTACATACTCCTCTTTTTTGTGGTGATCTAGCATTTGTTTGTCTATTTAACTTTGAATTAAATCCTTTTTGTAAAGCTGGAGCTGTTGATTTTGTAGTTGATGTTTTTCTACCTTTTCTTACTAATTGATTAATTGTTGGCACTATTTTTCACCTCCTGAAAATAAACATTAACGTTATATATTATACCACTTATATTAGTAGAGCGTCAACAGTTTTTCTAAAAAAATCCAATTTTATGATGCAATTTTATTTATTTAAAGTACTTAAGAACAGAGTCCGTTTTGGTCACCTTTACATCATATATGTTTGTTTTTGATTATAATATTAGCATTGCATCTCCAAAACTAAAAAATCTATATTTTTCTTGGACTGCTTTGTTGTATGCTTCCATTATAAATTCTTTTGTTGCTAAGCTTGATACTAGCATTATTAAAGTTGATTCTGGTAAATGGAAATTTGTTATTAATCTATCAATACATTTAAATTTATATCCTGGATAGATAAATATGTTCGTATCTCCTTCTGTTTCTTTTAGCTCTCCTTTTTCATTTGCAATTGTTTCAAGTACTCTACAAGAGGTTGTACCAACTGCTATTATTTTGTGTCCTTCTCTTTTGGCTTTGTTTATTTTTTCTGCATCTTCTTGCTTTATATAAAAGTGTTCTGTGTGCATTTTATGTTCTTCTATGTTTTCTACTTTTACAGGTCTAAAAGTTCCTATTCCCACATGTAAGGTTACATTTGCTATTTCTACACCTTTTGCTTTTATTTTTTCTAGTAGTTCATTGGTAAAATGCAATCCGGCTGTTGGTGCTGCTGCTGAGCCTTCATATTTTGCATATACTGTTTGATATCTATCTTTTTCTTTTAGTGTTTCTGTTATGTATGGTGGAAGTGGCATAAGACCTATTTGGTCCAGAATTTCATTAAATATGCCATTATATTCAAAATGGACTTTTCTATTTCCATTTTCTAACACTTCCAATATTTCCGCTTTGAGTAACCCCTCTCCGAATTCTACTTTTGCACCGCTTCTTAGTTTTTTTCCTGGTCTTACCATTACCTCCCAATTGTTATTTTCTAATTGTTTTAGTAATAAAAATTCTACTGGCTTTTGACTTTCTTTGCCTATTATTTTTCCATATAACCTAGCAGGTATTACTTTAGTATTATTCCTTACTAGGCAATCTCCTGGTTCTAAGTAATCTATTATATCTTTAAATGTTTTATTCTCTATTTTTTTTGTATCTCTATTTAACACCATTAGTCGAGATTCATCTCTTTTCTTTAGTGGATGTTGTGCTATTAATTCTTTTGGTAGCTCGTAATTAAAATCTGATACTTTCATAATCTTTCCTTTCATACACATATTTTGAGTCGCCGAGCACGGCGACCCTTATATTACTTTTTGTTTTATTACATCAAAAACTGCTAAAAATTCCTCTATTACATTTTGTGGTTCTCTGTTGAATTCTATATCTACCGCATATTTAAAATTTTCATTGTTGGGTGGTTGAGTTGTAAAAGCAAAATCATTAAGTCCTACATATTTACCTGTGTTTTTATCTAATATGGCACCTCTCATATAGTCTTTATACCACTCATTTAAGCCTTCTGTGTTTTCTGTGTATCCGTATTTTTCATAATCATGTAAAGCTGGTGTTTCATATCCATTTTCTAATGTATTTCTTTCTAAAGTATGTAAAAACTCATGTACATATACTTCTTCTGGAAGTTGATTCGTTATTCCATATCTGTATGTTTGTAAATTTGAATTTTTATTTATCCTAATTAGTGAATATCCTATTCCGTATATGTCCATACTTCCTAATCCTATCCAATTATTATTAATAGGTATTGATATATTCCCATCATCACTTTCCATCCTACATATTACAAATATATGGTCATATTCTCTTTCTTTAGTTGTTTTATATACTAATTTTTTTATATCTCTATATGATAAATAATAGCCATATTCGTCAGAGTATGAAATGGTTGTTATTGGTGTTTCAATATTAATTATATCATAATTAATATTGAGTCTTTTGTTTGAAAAATTGTAGCAAGTTTCTTTATATCTTTCCATATTTAATTTTACATTTTCAATATCATCTAAATTCATTTTCAAATCATATTGTTTTCCATCGATATTTAAGTTTAATTCATTCAATATAAAACATCCAATATTCCATTCATTATCTATTCTTCTTGTTCCCTTTTCAACTTTCAAATCTGAAAACCACACTGTTCCAGTGCACTTTCCATCATTGCCTCCTATTCTAAAGCTTATTGTTACTTTTTCTCTGTTTCTTGAATTAAACATATATTCAATCTTCTGCCAATCATTAGTCCCAGTTATTGGTTCAGAGTATTCTCTTGTATCAAATAATCCTATTGTAATTCCTGCATCTGCTCCTTTTTCGCTACATTTTACATTATCAGTCTTTACCATACAAGTTATTTTATATGGTGTGTCTGGTTCAACCTCTATTTCCTTGCAAAATGTTGCATCATTATAATCTGTATTTTCTATTTTATAGCTTCTCGCTTTTGAATATTTAACTTTTGAGTCTCTTTTGAAAGTTGTTCCTTCTCCATTTCCAGATACTATCTTTTCAAATCCGTTAAAATAGTTTTCGTTAAAGATATTTAAAAGCATAATTAGAGTTGTTATTAATAATATTATAAGCACAAGACTACTTGTTTTTACACCAGTCCTTTTATTATTCATTAGTTTCCTCCACAAAATTTATCTATTCTTTTTAATATAGAGTTTTTGCCTAATATTTGCATTATTTCATAAAGGTCTGGTGTATTGCATCTTCCTGTTAAAGCTACTCTTATTACTGTACTTATATCTCCCACGTGTCCTTTATATTTTTCTGGTTCTGCTTTGTATTCTTTAACTTCTCTTGCGTATCCTTCTTCTTCTGCCAAATCCTTCATTTTATTAAACCATGTTTGCTTATCATCATCTATATTGAAGTGATTTTTAATATATCTTTTTAATATTGATTCTATTTCTTCTTTATCTGTAATCTTTTGGAATTCATACTTTGTGTTTTTTTCAAATATATCATCATACATATATTCTATTGAGTATTTTATTTCTGACCATTTTGATATGTCTTTTCTTGGCTTGTTTCCACCTCTTTCAATGTTTAATATTCTTATTGCATATTCTTTGTTTGCTGTAAACATTTTTTCAAGTTCCTTATCATACCTTTGGGCCCATCTTAATGCTTCATTGTATATTTTTTCTGCTGTGAATTTTGATATGACATTTTTAGAAACATCCAATAGTTTTACCATATCAAATACTGCACCACTTACACTCATTTTATTTAATTCCAATACAAATTCACTAATGTCTGCCTCTTTGTTTGCTCTTCTCCAAGGTTCAAAATTTGAATTTGCAATGTTTAATAGGTATTCTACTACCGCTTCTTCTGGTATTCCCTCTTTATGATAGTAGCTTACCGCTGCTTCAGGATCTTTTCTTTTACTTATTTTTCTTTTATTTCCGTCTTCGTCTTTCATAATTGTTGCTGTATGCGCATATTTAGGTGGTTTAAATCCTAATGCTTTGAATAATTCTAAATGTAGTGGTATTGAAGATACCCACTCATCTCCACGTATTACATGTGTTATTCTCATAAGATGATCATCTACTGCATGAGCAAAGTGATATGTTGGTAGTCCATCTGCTTTAATTATTACTATATCTTGATCATTTTCAGGAAATTCTATATTGCCTTTTATTATATCTTTATGTTTTATTTTTCTATCTTCTCTCCCTTGAGATTTAAATCTTATAATATAATTTTCTCCATTTTTAATCTTTTCAATAGCTTCATCTGTTGAAAGAGTTCTACATTTTGCCCATACACTATAATATCCTGGTCTTATTTTTGCAGTTTCTTGTTTTTCTCTTATTTGGTTTAACTCTTCTGGCGTACAAAAACATGGATATGCTAGTCCTCTTTTTATTAATGCTTTTGCATATGCTTGGTATATATCTTTTCTTTGGCTTTGTTTATATGGTCCATAGTCTCCTTTTTCCTCTTTTTCTCCTATCATACCTTCATCTGGGTTTATTCCAAAGTCTTTTAAACTATTTACAATTTGAGCTGTTCCATTTTCAATTTCTCTTTTTTGGTCTGTGTCTTCTATTCTTAATATAAATACTCCTTTTGATTGCTGTGCTAGTTTTCTATCAATTATTGCTCCAAATAGTCCTCCTATATGTACAAATCCAGTTGGACTTGGTGCAAAGCGTGTTACCATTGCACCTTCAGGCAAATTCCTTTCTGGATATTTTTCTTCATAATATTCTATTTCCTTTACATTTGGAAATATTAAATCTGCTAATTCATTATAGTTCATATTTCTTAATCATTCCTTCCATTATTTTTTGATTATATTCGATTTGTTTAAGAATCTCTGATTGCACCTTTGTTCTTATTAAGTTGTGGTCTTCTTTTCTTACTGCAAAATATATATCACCATTTAAATAATCTGTTAAGAACCTTATTGCATTTTCATAAGTCATCATCCATATGCCTAACGGTAATAATTCTAGTTCTTCTTTTGTTATTATAGTCTTTACTTTTTCTAAGAAACCTTTTGTATATGCTTCAAATCTATTCATATCAACATGTATTTTAGATATATCTCCTTCATCTTCTCTAGATGTAGTAGAGGATGTTCTAATACCTTCACCAAAGTCGTATACTATAGATCCTGGCATTATGGTATCTAAATCTATTAATGCAACATACTTGTTTGTATCTTTATTAAATAATATATTACTAAGTTTTGTATCATTGTGTGTTGCTCTTGTTGGAATTGTTCCATTTTTTAGTTTGTTTGTTATGGTATCTGTGATAGATGTTCTTTTTTTATCAGTTAGAAAATCTATATATTCTTTAGCTTTTTCAAAACGCTCTTTTCTTTTTTCCTTGTTTTCTTTTGATTCTATTGCAATTTCTAACTGTTTTACTCTATTAGGAGTATCATGGAATTTTGGTATTGTTTCAAACAATGTTTCTGCATTAAAACCATTTAATTGTGTTTGGAAATCTCCTATTGCTTTTCCTGCTTCTTCTAATATTTCCAGACTTTCTGTTGATAAAAAATTTTTTGTATTTTCAATAAATTCTTGCATTCTCCAATTATTATTATATATATACTTTGGTTTGTTCTCTTTTGTTTTTATAAATGTTATTGTTTGAATATTACTCCTCTTTTTTATAAAGTTGGTTACTCTTTCTACGTTATCCATTAATTCATTAATGTTTGGAAACACATATGTATTTACATATTGTAAAATATATCGTTTTCCTGTATCACATTTTACTAAATATGTTTTGTTAATATGTCCACTTTCTATTAATGATATATTCTCTGGAGTACCATTTATATTAAACTTTTTTGCTATTTCAAATACTTCATTATTTTCCATTGTTTGTATTCCTTTCTATTATGTCAATATTATTAAAAATCCCCCTATAAAGCTCATTATAAAACCTAGTATCTTTAATCCAAGTGTAGCTCCATTTTGGTCACTAAAACTAAATACATTTTTAGCAAAATGTCTTGCATCATATATTAATATTATTCCAAGCATTATTATTACTGTTCCTATTATTTCTAATAACTCCATATATATTTGCTCCTTTTACTTTTACCTATAGAATTATATCATATTTGTTTGCATTTTTGTAGATGTTATATGAATTTTTATTATATTTTTGGTTAAAATATTTGTATGTTTTAGGAGGGTGTTATTTTGAAAATTATTATATCTTTGGTTCTAAGTATTCTGATTCTAACTGGTTGTGCTAAAAATAATATAAAACTTGAAGGTACTGGTAACTATAATACTCAAAGTTTATCTCATAGTGAAACTCATAAAGCTGAAAATAATGTTGAAGATAAAAATACTACACCTAAAGAGGAACCTTTTACCGCTTTTTCTACTAAGGTTTCTCAAAAGGATCCAAATAGACAGACTAACATTACTATTACCTGTCAGTCTTTAAATGGTATTATTGTAAAATCTGGTGAAACGTTTTCTTTTTGTAATACTTTAGGTCCAGCCAAACCAGAAAACGGCTATCAAAAGGCTGATACGTTTGATAGTGACGGTGATACAATTAAGGCTTATGGTGGTGGTAAATGTCAAGTAAGTACGACTTTATACAATGCAGTATTAGCAGGCTCTGGTTTGACTGTTGTTGAAAGACATACACATAGTGGTGATGTCTTCTATGTTCCAGAGGGTAAAGATGCTTGCGTTAGTTATGGTTCATGTGATTTTAAATTTAGAAATGATAATCCTTTTGATATAAAAATGTACTTTTCAAACACTCCTGATAGTATTGATGTGAGTATTGTTAAAATTTCTTCATAAATCTATAAAAGCTTCATAAACTGTTATTAGATTATCTTGCCGTCGAAGCTTCGTCGGTGCTTATCTTAGGGGGAGTTTATGAAAAAATTTACATATTTATTGATTTTTGTTATGTTATGTTCTTTTTCAATGCCGGTTTTCGCTAGTGATAGTATTTATGTGTGGTCTGACAATTCTTTGCCTGAAGCTATCTCTACTTCGGCAAGTTTGCGGTAACAAGGAAGGGAACTTTTTAAATTTAACTTGTAATAGTGCTATTTTAATGGAGCAATCAACAGGTACAATTTTGTATGAACATAATAGTCATGAACAGTTAAAACCCGCAAGTGTTACTAAAGTTATGACAATTTTACTTATAATGGAGGCTTTAGACAATGGCGTTATTTCACTTGATGATAGGGTTGCTTGTTCCGAAGAGGCTTCAAAAATGGGAGGTTCACAAATTTGGTTAGATACCACCGAGACACTAACTGTAAATGAAATGTTAAAAGCAATTTGTGTTGTTTCTGCTAATGATGCCTCAGTTGCTATGGCTGAGCATATCTCTGGAAGTCAAGAATTGTTTGTTGAAAAGATGAATGCTCGTGCTAAAGAACTTGGCATGAATGATACCTGTTTTAAAAATTGTCATGGTCTAGATGAAGATGGTCATGTTACATCAAGTTATGATATTGCCTTAATGTCCAGAGAACTTATGTTAAATCATCCTAGCATCACAAATTACACTACTATATGGATGGATACTTTAAGAGATGGAAAATCTCAATTAGTTAATACAAATAAATTGATAAGAAATTATGAGGGATGTACAGGACTTAAAACTGGTTCAACTTCAACTGCACTATTTAATCTTTCTGCAACTGCTACTCGAAATGATTTATCACTAATTGCTGTTATAATGCGTGGAGAAACTAGCTCCATTCGTTTTGCAGAAGCTAAAAAATTACTTGATTATGGCTTTAGTAACTTTGAATATCTAAAGTATGCTCATAAAGGAGATGTTGCTAAGCAACTTTTAGTTAATAAAGGTACTACTGATATAGTAGAGGTTATTTTTGAGAGTGATGCTGGTAGTTTAATTCCTAAAGGGCAATCCGCAAACATTATAACAACAGTATCTCTCCCTGAAAGCTTAAATGCTCCTATTAATAAGGGAGATAAACTTCGGTGAAGTAAATTTTAGTTTAAATGGCGAAACTCTTGGGACTGTAAACTTAGTTGCAAGCACATCTGTTACTAAGTTAAATCTCGGTAATATGATGGCCTATGTGATAGAAAGATGGTTTACGTTACTTAGATAATAAAAATAGGGATTATGATTTTTTTTGATAAATTATAATCCCTGTTTTTATTAATACTAAATTTATTTTTTCTTTTTGGTTGTTCTCTTTTTAGCTGTTTTTCTTGATGTTGTTTTCTTCTTTACAGCCTTTTTTTCTTCTTTTCCTGGTTTGTTCCAAGAAATATAGTCACATGATACTGGGTTATTTTCACAAATATAGTAGTTTCTCCTTTTCTTTGTTTTTCTTATTTGTATTTTTCCTCCACATTTTGGGCATGGTTCACTTATTGTTTCTACTAGTGGTTTTGCATTTTGACATTCTGGATATCCAGGGCAGGCTAAAAATTTTCCGTATTTACCATATTTTATTACCATCATTCTGCCACATTTTTCACATGGTACATCTGATACTTCATATTCAAGCTTTACATGTTCAAGTTCTTTTTCAACAGTTTCAACAGTCTTTTTAAACGGTCCATAGAATTCTCTTATAACTTTTTTCCACTCTTCTTTTCCTTCTGCAATTTTGTCAAATTGTTCTTCCATTTCTGCTGTGAATTTTACATTTAAAACATCTGGGAAATTTTCTACCAATAGTTTATTTACAATTTTTCCAAGCTCTGTTGGATATAATTGCTTTTGTACTTTTTCTATATAACGTCTTGCTAGAATTGTTGTAATTGTTGGTGAATATGTGCTTGGTCTTCCTATTCCTTTTTCCTCCAAGGTCTTTACTAAACTTGCTTCTGTGTATCGTGGAGGTGGTTCTGTAAAGCTTTGTTTTGCTTCTATTTTTTCCTTTTTCAACTCTTGACCCTCTATTAATTCAGGTATTTTCTCAAATTCCTCTTTTTCTTCAAGGTCAGCCGTTTCTACATATAGTGTCATAAAGCCCTTAAACTTCAAGGTTTGGCCATTTGCTCTAAAATTATAATTATCTGCTAATATTTTTACTGCAACTGTGTCGTAAATTGCAGTTGCCATCTGGCTTGCAATAAATCTATTATATATCAATTTGTATAGTTTGTATTGGTCATTGGTTAGACTTGCTTTTATTTTTTCTGGTGAAAGTTCAACATATGTTGGTCTTATGGCTTCGTGTGCATCTTGGGCATCTCCTTTTGTTTTGTAGTATCTATTTTCATAATATTCAGCTCCATATTCTTTCTCTATGTAGTCTTTTGCCCATTTTTTTGCTTCTTCTGAAATTCTTGTTGAGTCTGTTCTCATATAAGTAATTAAACCTATTGTGCCTTTTTCTGCTATTTTTACACCTTCATATAATCCTTGTGCAACAGACATCGTTTTTTTGATTGCAAAGCCAAGTTTTCTTGATGCCTCTTGTTGCATTGTACTAGTAGTAAATGGTGGTGCTGGTGTACGCTTCTTTTCTCCCTTTTTAATTTCTTCAACAGTATATTTAGCTTTTTCAATATCTGATAATATTTGATTTACTTCATTTTCGGAATGAATATCTATTTTTTCATTATTTTTTCCATAGAATTTTGCTTGAAAGCTTTTCTTACTCTTTGGCTCTTTAAGTTTAGCATATATATTCCAATATTCTTCTGGTTTAAAGTTCTCAATTTCCTCTTCACGTTCTACTATAAGCCTTACAGCAACTGATTGAACCCTTCCTGCTGATAATCCCTTTTGAACTTTTTTCCATAATACAGGACTAATTTTATATCCAACAATTCTATCTAATACTCTTCGTGCTTGTTGTGCATCTGTTAAGTCCATATCTATTTTTCTAGGTTCTTTTATAGCATTTTTTACAGCTTCCTTTGTAATTTCATTAAAGGTTACCCTACATACTTCTTCTGGATTTATATCTAATATATGAGCCAAATGCCATGCTATTGCTTCTCCTTCACGGTCAGGGTCAGTTGCAAGATACACCTTCTTTGCATCTTTCGCTTCCTTTTTTAAAGTTTTAATTAGATCTCCCTTTCCTCTAATATTTATATATTGTGGTTCTAAAGTATTTTCATCTACACCCAGCTTTGATTTCGGCAAATCTCTAATATGTCCCATTGAAGCAACTACTTTTGTGTTGCCACCTAAAAATTTTTTTATTGTTTTTGCCTTTGCTGGTGATTCAACTATTATTAATTTATCTGTCATAAAAGTTTTCCTTTCCGAAATTTTATTTTTGGCGTCGCAAAATCCAGTTTTCCTTAGCTTCAACTGGAATATGTAATTTTACCTTTTGTCCTTCTTTTCCTGGATTTACGAAGTTTATCTCTTCTTCTGTGTCTGCCTCCCATAATTTATCTATTATAAATTTATATGGTTCTACTTTGTTTGGAATTATCAATTCTAATGTATCCCCTATTTGTAATCTATTCTTTATTTCTATTATACTCTTTTCTTTATTAAATTCCTGCACCTTGCCACCAAATTCATAATTGGGGTTGTACTGTTTTCCTTCGTACTCTTGGAAATCTCGGTTGTTCTTATCATTAAAATAAAATGTTGTTAGTCCTCTTGTCTTCGTTTTTTCTAATTCATTTAAATATTTTTTATAATTATAACCTTCTGGATTTTTTATATAGTCATCTATTGCTGCTCTATATGTGTTTATAATTGTTGCTAAATAATATTCAGTTTTTAATCTTCCTTCTATTTTTAAACTATCTACACCCATTTCAATTACTTCTGGTAATTCCTTTATTAGGCACATATCCTTTGATGATAATATATATGTTCCATATTCATCTTGTTCAACTGGCATCATAAGCCCTGGATTGTTTTTTTCTTCTAAATATAGATTATATGCCCATCTACAACTTTGTGCACAATCTCCTAAATTTGCTCCTCTACCTGCTAAAAAATCACTTAAATGGCATCTTCCAGAGTATCCATAGCATATGGCTCCATGTATAAACATTTCTATTTCTAAATCTTTTGGTTTGTTTTTTATAATTTCTTTTATTTCTTCTTTGTTTAATTCTCTTGCTAAGATTATTCTTTTAGCTCCATTATTATACCAGAACTTACTTGTATGATAGCTTACAGTATTTGCTTGTGTACTAATATGTATAGGAAGAGTAGGCGCAACTTCTTTTACAGCTTCAACAACACCTCCATCTGAAACAATTATTCCGTCTGCTTTTATTCTATCTAGCATTTTTATTTGTTCTTTTACCTCTTCATACATATAGTCTCTAGCATATATGTTAAGAGGCACATACACCTTCTTGTTTATGCTGTGTGCATATTCAATTATTTTTTCAAGTGCTTTATCATCAATTTCTACTCTTGACCTTAATGATAATTTTGAAGTTCCACAATATATGCTATCTGCACCATATTCAAAGGCCACCTTTGCTTTTTCAAATGACCCTGCTGGGGCTAATAATTCTGGTTTTTTCATCTTCTCCTCCTTATTTTTTTCTACTTATTGCTAGTCCATCTCCAACTTCTATTATCTCTGTTGTTAAGTTTTCATTTTCATTTAAATTTTTTAAAAATTCTCTAAGTCCTCGTACTGCTGTCCTTTGCTTGTGTTTATTATAATCACTCATTACATATCCTTTATATAAAATATTGTCCGCAATTATTATACCATTATTTGCAAGCATTCGTAAAGCCTCTGATAAAAATATTGGATATTTACCTTTTGCTGCATCTATAAATACCACATCATAAGGTCCTGCAAGTGTCGGTAAAATCTCTAATGCATCACCTTCAAAAATATGAATTTTTTCATCTAATCCTAAATCTTTTATATTTTGATTAGCTTCTTTTACTCTTTCCTCATCTCTTTCAATAGTATCAATATAACCATTTTCATTTAAATATTCTGAAAATCTAATTGCAGAATATCCAACAGCCGTACCTATTTCAAGTATCTTTTTTGGTTTTATTTTTTCTAATATTTTGCCTACCACTTCTAATGTATCATCCATTATAATTGGGATATGGTCTTCTAGGGCTTTCTTCTTTATTTCTTCAATTGAGTTCATGTCTTTTCTCCTTATATTTATATCTATAATATTACAAATAAATGCAGAAAATATTTTTTCTGCATTCATTTATTATTTTATGCTTTTTTTGCTCTTGCTGCTAGTCTTTCTCTTGTTTTTGTGTCTAATATTTTCTTTCTTAATCTTATGTTTTTTGGTGTTATTTCTACTAGTTCATCATCTTCTATGAATTCTATTGCTTTTTCTAAAGACATTTGGATTGGTGGAACTAGTCTCAATGCATCATCTGAACCTGATGCTCTCGTATTTGTTAAGTGTTTTTCTTTACATACATTTATTGATATATCTTCATTTCTTGCATTTAATCCTACTATCATTCCTTCATACACTTCTACTCCTGCACCTATGAATAAGTCTCCTCTTTCTTGTGCATTGTATAATCCATATGTTACTGATATACCTGGTTCAAAGGCTACTAATACCCCTCTTGTACGTGATTGTACTTCTCCTTTATAGGCTTCATATGAATCGAAAATGCTGTTCATTGTGCCTGTCCCTTTTGTGTCTGTTAAGAATTCTGTTCTGTATCCTATTAATCCTCTAGCTGGAATTTTGAATTCTATTTTGGTGTGTCCAATTTCGGCTGGTTCCATATTTATCATTTCTGCTTTTCTTCTTCCTAGTTTTTCTATTACTGTTCCTATTGATTCATCTGGTACATTTACTACTAGTCTTTCTATTGGTTCACATTTTACACCGTCTATTTCTTTCATTATAACTTTTGGTCGTGATACTAGTAATTCAAAACCTTCTCTTCTCATTGTTTCTATTAATACTGATAGGTGTAGTTCTCCACGTCCACATACTTCAAAACTATCTGGAGTATCTGTTTCTCGTACTCTTAAACTTACATTTCTTTCTAGTTCTTTGAATAGTCTGTCCCTAATGTGTCTTGAGGTTACAAATTCACCTTCACGTCCTGCCATTGGTCCATTGTTTACTGAGAAGCTCATTGATACTGTTGGTTCATCTATATCTACAAATGGAATCTTTTCTGGATTTGTAGGGTCACATATTGTGTCTCCTATGTTAATATCTGAAATTCCTGATATTTCAACTATATCTCCTGCTTCTGCTTCTTCTACTTCTACCTTTTTTAGTCCTTTATATGTGAATAGTTTTGCAATCTTACCTTGAATTGTTTTTTCATTTTTACATACTGCAACTGTCATACCTGCTTTTATTGTTCCACGTTCTATTCTACCTACTGCTAATCTTCCTAAATAATCATCATATTCTATGTTAGATACTAACATTTGTGCTGATCCTTCTATATCACATTCTGGTGCTTGAATTGTATTTACTATCGTTTCAAATATGCATTTTACATTATCAGATTCTTCATTTAAATTCATTTTTGCTATACCGTTTTTTGCTGAGGCATATATTACTGGAAACTCTAATTGTTCATCATTTGCATTTAACTCTATAAATAGTTCTAATACTTCATCAACAACTTTTTCTGGGTTTGCACCTGGTCTGTCTATTTTGTTTATAACAACTATTGGTTTTAAGTTTAATGCTAACGATTTTTTTAAAACCTCTCTTGTTTGTGGCATTGCACCTTCAAAAGCATCAACCAAAAGTAGAACACCATCTACCATTTTTAAAACTCTTTCTACTTCTCCTCCAAAATCAGCATGTCCTGGTGTATCTACTATATTTATTTTTATATCATTATACATTACTGATGTGTTTTTAGCTAAAATTGTTATTCCTCTTTCTCTTTCTAGGTCGTTTGAGTCCATCACTCTTTCAGCAACTTGTTCGTTTGTTCTAAAGGTTCCACTTTGTCTTAGTAGACTATCTACTAATGTTGTTTTTCCATGGTCAACGTGTGCAATTATAGCTACATTTCTAATTTTCTCATTATTCATTATTTTTTCTTCCTTCTTTATTAATTAATTTACTTATATATGTTTTAATATGAAAATTTCTTTGAATTTGCCGAAATTTTATATTAAAGCATATATTAAGGCAGGTTTTTTGACCTGCCTTATTCTTTGATTTATTTAATTTGCTTTGCAACTTCTTCTGCGAAGTTTTCTTCTCTCTTTTGCAAACCTTCTCCTTTTTCAAATCTTACAAATCTTATGATTTCGGCATCATTTTGTTTTAGTAATTCTTTTATTGTTATATCTGGATTTTTAACAAATGCTTGATCTACTAAACAAATTTCTGAATAGAATTTTCCTATTCTTCCTTTTACCATTTTTTCAGCTATTTCTGCTGGTTTTCCTTCATTCATAGCTTGTGCTTTTAGTATTTCCATTTCATGTTCTAAAACATCAGCTGGAACTTCACTTTCATTTAGGTATTCTGGTTTTGCTGCTGCTATTTGCATACATACATCTCTTGCAACTTCTGATGTTCCTTTTGAGCATTCAACCATAACACCTATTTTTCCATCACCATGTGTATATGTTTCAATTAACCCTTTTGACTCATATCTTGCAAATCTTCTTATTGACATATTTTCACCTATTGTTGCTATTCTGTCTGTTAATATGTCTTTGATTGTTTTGCTATCATCTGCTAAAGCTTTTTGTTCTAATAATTCTTCAACTGTTGCTGGATTTTTTACAGCTATATGATTTGCTGTATCTGTAACAAATTTTCTAAATTCTTCGTTTTTAGCAACAAAATCTGTTTCTGCATTAACCTCAAGTACAACCCCTAATTTCTTATCTTCTGATAGGTAACAATATACTAAACCTTCTGCAGCAATTCTATCTGATTTTTTGGCTGCTTTTGTTATTCCTCTTTCTCTTAGAAGTTCTGCAGCTTTTTCCATATCTCCATCTGTTTCTGTTAAAACCTTTTTGCAGTCCATCATTCCTGCACCTGTTTTTTCTCTTAATTCTTTAACTAAACTTGCTGTAATCATTTTTGTTCCTCCCTTTATTTTAAATTGTTGGTTAAGGCGGACGTGAAAGTCCGCCCCTACGTTGTTTTTGTTTTATTCATTAGCGTCAGCAACTACTTCTTCCATACTTTGTGGTTCTTCTATAGTAGCTTCTTGTTCTTCTACTTCAGCTGTTGGTTCTAGTATTTCACCTTGTTTTCCTTCAATAACTGCATTTGCCATTACATCTGTAATTAATTTTACTGCACGAATTGCATCATCGTTTCCTGGAATTGGATAATCTACGTCTACTGGGCTACAGTTTGTATCTACTAGTCCTATTACTGGAATTCCTAGTTTCTTTGCTTCTAATACTGCTATCCTTTCATTTTTTGGATCTACTACGAAAATTGCTCCTGGTAAATTTGTCATTTCCTTAATTCCACCTAGATTTTTTTCTAGCTTTTCCATTTCGTTTCTTAATGTAGCAACTTCTTTTTTAGGTAGAACATCAAATGTTCCATCTTGTTCCATTGCTTCTAGTTTTTTTAGTCTTTCAACTCTTGTTCTAATTGTTTTGAAGTTTGTAAGCATTCCACCTAACCATCTTTGGTCTACATAGAACATACCACTTTTTTCAGCAGCTTCTTTAACACATTCTTGTGCTTGTTTCTTTGTTCCTACAAATAGAATATTTTTTCCTTCTTCAGATATTTCCCTTACAAAAGCATAAGCTTCATCAATTTTTTTAGATGTCTTTTGTAAATCAATAATATGGATACCGTTTCTAGCTTGATAAATGTATTCAGCCATTTTAGGGTCCCATCTTTTTGTTTGGTGTCCGAAATGTACACCTGCTTCAAGTAATTGTTTCATTGCAACTACTGCCATTTTTCATTCCTCCTTGTTATTTACCTCCACAAAGTTTTTAAACATTTAAAGACACTTATAATCCTTTGGACTATAAGCACAACTTTAAACTAGACTATGTGTGCGTATTTTTCAACTTGTATATTATATCAAAGTAAAGTCCCAAAGTCAATACTTTGGGCATATTTTTTGTTTAAATTTATGAAAGAAATGTGATAATGTCTTAAGTAAAGAAATGAGAAAATGTCCCAAC
>ERZ779851.977-NODE-977-length-27171-cov-11.032933_pt1 | contig 27171 bp, 25 predicted proteins | sample MGYA00511094_ERZ779851 | MGnify/ENA primary metagenome ERZ779851 (study PRJEB29588, sample SAMEA2155512) | human gut metagenome | biome: human gut; feature: human-associated habitat; material: faeces | place: Denmark | collected 2008/2010 ...
GGGATGGCGTTCTGGAAGATACTGAGGTTGAGTATCAGAGACGATGGTCCATGGTGCTTGCTGGCAAATTAAAGATTGAGAAATTCTATGCGTGGTACTTCGGTTGTACCGAGGAGGAAGCAAAAGAATACATCCCGGAGGAAAACACATATCCGCCGGAAGAGTAGGAGGAGAATATGGCAACAAGAGAAAAAAGTATATGGATATTATTAGTTTTTTTATTGGCAGGACTAGTATTAGGAGGGTTATTGGGAGAACTTGCTTCTAAAATAGACTTTTTATGGTGGCTATCATATGGAGAAAATTTTGGACTAACAACGCCCATAGAATTAGATTTACATATAATGACAATAACTTTTGGATTATGGTTTAAAATGAATGTTGCAAGTATTATTGGCATGGCAATAGCAATATTTGTGTATAGAAAAGTGTAGATAAAAAATGGGGTAAGGAAGGAACTAAAATGAAGATTAAAGACTTACCTCTATCAGAAAGACCTTATGAGAAATTAGAAATTTATGGAGCAGAAAATTTATCAAATGCAGAACTGTTGGCAATAATAATAAAGACAGGAACAAAAGAACAATCCTCTGTTTCAATAGCGCAAGAGATATTGAAATTAAAAGAGAACACAAACCAAGATAATTTGAGGTTTCTACAAGAATTATCTTTAGAAGAATTTATGCAAATTAAGGGTGTTGGAAAAGTAAAGGCAATTCAACTAAAAGCAGTTTGTGAATTAACAAAAAGAATATCTCGTCCAATAAACAATCAGAAAAAAACAATTAAATCCCCAAAAGATGTAGCAGATTTACTAATGCCGGAATTAAGATATGAAAAAAGAGAAATAGTAAAAGTACTAATATTAAATAGCAAAAATGTTGTGCTCAGAACTATAAACATATCATTAGGAGGGGCAAATTTTGCATACATAGAACCTAAAGATGCTTTATCTGAAGCTGTAAAAATGCAAGCACCTAAAATAATATTGGTACATAATCATCCAAGTGGAGATTGTAAGCCAAGCAAAGGTGACTATAATGTTACAGATAGAATGTATGAGGCCGCAACGCTAATGGGAATACAATTATTAGACCACGTAATTATTGGAGATGGAACATATGAAAGCTTATTATTAAAAGATACTTGCTTTTAGGAAGGAATGAGATTAAATGAAGTTTTTAGAATTTAAAGAAAAAGATATAGGAATTGATTTAGGAACTGCCAACACACTTGTAACAATAAAAGGGAAAGGCATTGTATTAAGAGAACCATCAGTTGTTGCAATAGATAAAAAAACAGGAGAAATTATAGCTACAGGATATGAAGCAAAAGAAATGATTCGGAAGAACCCCAAGTGATATAGAGGCAATAAGACCATTAAAAGATGGAGTAATTGCAGATTTTACTGCAACACAATTAATGCTTAAAAATTTGGTTTCAAAAGTTTGTCAAAGATATAATGCAGGAAGACCAAGAGTAGTTGTTGGAGTGCCTTCAGGTATAACAGAGGTGGAGGAAAGAGCAGTAGAAGAATCTATTATAAGAGCAGGAGCAAAAGAAGTATTCTTAATAGAAGAACCAATGGCTGCTGCTATTGGAGCAGGATTAGATGTTGCAGAGCCTACAGGTAATATTATAGCAGATATTGGAGGAGGAACTACGGAAGTAGCTGTTATATCTCTTGGAGGAATAGTAGTAAGCAACTCATTAAGAACTGCTGGAGATGAATTAGATGAAGATATAGTAAATTATATAAAAAGAGAAATGGGAATATTAATAGGAACAACAACAGCAGAGGAGATAAAAATACGGAATAGGTTCAGCAATGCCACTTATGACGGAGTTAAATATGGAGATAAAAGGTAGAGATTTAAATACAGGTTATCCAAGGAGTATAACAGTAACTTCATCACAAATACAGAAAGCAATGGAAAACTCAATATCAGAAATTATAGATGTAATAAAACAATCATTAGAAAAAACACCTCCAGAATTAGCAGCTGATATTGTTGAAAAGGGTGTAGTAATTGCTGGAGGTGGAGCACTTATAAGAAATATAGATAAGGCTATTAGTCAAAAGATTGAAATGCCAGTATATGTAGCAGAAGATCCTTTAGAGTGTGTTGTAAAAGGAACAGGAAAAACTTTAGCAGATTTAGAGAAACTAAAAGATGTATTAATAAACGCAAGGAAAAGAAAGTAAGAGGAAGTTGCAACCTGAAAAATTTTGGGTATGATAGCATTATGGGAGGCGTATATGCGTAAAAGTAGAAAAGCGGGAGTTGTAGGCATTATAATAACAATTCTAATATTAACAGGTTTAGTAATTGTTACAAATATAGATACATCTGAATTTTCTTTTTTGGAGGGAATAGCAAATAAGTTAGTAATGCCTGTTCAAAATGGTTTAACATTCTTAAAAAACAAGATAGCAGGAAACAATACTTTTTTTGATGATATAAACAATTTGAAAAACGAAAATGAAGAGCTGAAAAAACAAAACTATAAACTTAATAAGGAATTAAGTGAACTTGGCATAATAAAAGCAGAAAATAAAACTTTAAGAGAATATGCAAATTTATCAGATGAATATACAAAATATACAACAGTTCCAGCATATATAATTGATAGAGACTTAAGTAACTTATCAAGCACAATAATAATAAATGTAGGTACTAGAGAGGGAGTAAATAAGAATATGGCAGTTGTATCAAGTAAAGGAGTGGTAGGACATATTATATCGAGTACAGAGACTACTTCAAAGGTACAACCAATAATAGATCCATCTAGCAGTATAAGCGCAATAATGAATATATCAAGAGACAATATAATTGTAAAGGGAGAATTAGGTAGTTATAAACTGAAAGCAACATATATAAGTGCAGATGCAGATTTAGTGCTAAATGATGATGTTGAAACTTCCGGTTTGGGAGGTATATATCCAAAGGGGCTAAAAGTTGGAAAACTAGTAGAAATTAAAGAAGCTTCTAATATTACAGAAAAATCTGCAATTATAGAGCCAGCAGTTGATTTTTCAAAACTAGAGACAGTATTAGTAATTATTAAATAGCAAATTTAAAGAGCTATTTGTTAAAAACAAATAACTCTTTAAATTTTATAAAGTATAATCTCTTTCGGAAAAGGAATTACTATCCTTTTCCATAGTAGATTTTATTTCCACGTTTTTTCCTTCATCAGAAGGGTTTGCATTTTTCTCCTTTTGTTGCTCAACTGTACAAGTATCAAGTTCTACAAGCATATCATTATTTTGATGTAATGGTAATGAATTAAGTAAAATGGTAGGAACAGATAGAGTGTCTGATTCAACCTCTTCTTCTTGAACAGCAACTTCATTACCACCAGAAACTGATGTGTTTAGGTATATTTCATCACTTGGAGTAAGCTTATCTTCTGGAAATTTTTCCATAAATAAATCTAATTTTGGTTCAATTTTTGCTTTTTTTATAATAGTAGCTTTTTGAACATTTTCATTAATTGTATTTAATCTATATCTATCTTCAGGTGTAAGTTCATCACCAGTAGATAATATACCTAAAAGCTGGATTACTACATCTTTTTTGGTGCCTTCAATAGAAGAATAGTCTCTTAAAGATAAAAGTTCATCAGGAGAGGAATCCATTTTAGGAATTCTATAATTAGTAGATGATGGAGGCATATCATATGCATATTTAGACATAAGATTTGATACAATATTATCTTTTATAGTATTGTCAAAAGTATTAATGTATTTACTGTATTTACATATCCAATGAAATAGTCCATCAATATCACCTTTATTTTTATCTACTATTTTAAAGAAATCATATAAAGCATCTTTAGAAACTTTAGAAAGGTTGGTTGGGTCAATTGTAATAATCTGACCTTCACTTAAGTTTAATTCAAGAGAAGAAAAGATTTTTGACAAATTATTTTCATCTAGAGAATTACTTAAAGTTCTATCAACTTCAGACTTGTATTCATCATTAAAATCATAAGTTGGATAGAGTTTTTGCCATTCACTAATAGTAGCTTTAAAATCTTCTTTGCTTGAATAATTTTCAGGATGCTCCACAATGGAGGTTAGCTCTTTAAAAGCAAGCTCTGAATCAAACTTTTCAAGTATTCTGGTTCTATTAGATTTACTAACTAACATAGGTACTATATGAGGATATTTTTCAGTTAGATATTTCAAAGGATATTCAGAATATAAATTTTCCAAATCTTTATCTAACCTTTTTTCATCTTTATGCTTTTCAGCTCTGTCTAAAATCTTACGCAATTCTTCTAAACCTTTTAAAGGATTCTTCTTTGATAATTCATCAAAAGCCATAAAACCCTTCAAAATCGTATCTAAGAATTCTTTACTTAACATATATTTGATTTTTCGCTTTAAATTTTCGCTAAACAAATCAATAGGATAACGTTTTTTCCATTCATTAAGATCTGTTTGGAATTTAGCATAATCTTTAGTTGCTTGAGCGTATGAAAAAATTTCACAAAGTAAAAAATATGCTTCTTCTTCATCAAAGTCTCTTAATTTTGCTTTTGTTTCATCTGTTACACTATTTACTACTGCATCATTATCCATAAAAACCTCCAATTTGCATATTAATATTAAATATTATATCACTTATTTTTAATGTAAACAATTGCTTTTATCAAATTTTAATGATAAAATAAAAAAGGTGAAAAAAATGGTAAAAAGAACAGAAACAAGAGAAATTTTTGTTGGTGGGGTTCAAATTGGGGGACAAAACAAGGTCGTAATCCAATCTATGACAAACACTAAAACAAAGGATGTAGATAGAACAGTAAAACAAATTTTAAAACTAGAAGAGGCAGGATGTGAAATAATTAGAGTAGCCTGTTTGGACCTAGAGGATGCTAAAGCTATAAAAGAAATAAAAAAGAAAATACATATACCTATTGTATCTGACATACATTTTGATTATAGGATTGCACTAGAATCAGCAAAGGCAGGAGTAGATAAAATTAGAATTAACCCAGGAAACATTGGCTCAATTGATAGAGTAAAACAGGTCGTTGATATTTGCAAAGAAAAAAATATACCAATAAGAATTGGTGTAAATAGTGGGTCTATGCCAAAGGATATATTGCAAAAATATGGAGGGAAACCCACAGCAAAAGGAATGGTGGAAAGTGGATTAAGACACATAAAGATATTAGAAGATTTAGATTTCTTTAATATTGCACTATCTTTAAAGGCATCTGATTTAAATTTATGTATTGAAAGCTATGAAGAGGCTGCAAATACAATTAACTATCCATTACACTTAGGGGTAACACATTCAGGAACAGAATTTAGTGGAACAGTAAGTTCAAGTATAGGTTTGGGAACTCTATTAAGAGAGGGAATTGGAGATACAATAAGAGTATCTTTATCAGCTGATCCAGTAAAAGAAATAAAAGTAGCAAAGGAGATTTTAAAGGACTGTAAATTATATGAATCTCCTACATTAATAGCTTGTCCAACATGTGGAAGAATACAATATGATTTAATTCCTATTGCAAATGAGATAGAAGATTTCTTGCAAACCATAAAAAAGAAAATTACAGTTGCAGTAATGGGATGCGGAGTAAATGGTCCAGAAGAAGCAAAACATGCAGATATAGGAATTGCAGGTGGAGTGAAAGAAGGACTATTATTTAAAAAGGGTGAAATAATTAAAAAAGTAAAACAAGAGGAAATAGTACAAGTATTAAAAGAAGAAATTATGAAAATGTAGAGGTGTTTATGAAACTTGTTATTGGAAAAACTGCTGGTTTTTGTTTTGGCGTAAAAAATGCTGTAGGAAAGGTAGAAGAAGAAATAAATAAAAGAGAGAAAATATATTGTTTAGGAGAATTAGTACACAATAAGCAAGTAACAGAAAAATTAACTCAAAAAGGCATTAGTTTTATAGACAATGTAGAGGAAGCGGAGAATAATGTTGTTTTTAGAACACACGGTGTTACAAAACAAACCTATGAATTAGCAGAAAAACTAAATCTTGAAATAATGGATTTAACATGTCCTAAAGTACTATATATACACAAATTAGCACAAGAATATGCTAATAAGGATTATTTTATAATTTTAACAGGAGAAATTAAACATCCTGAAACAATAGGGACAATTAGCTTTTGCGGAAAAGATTATATTGTAATTGAGGATGAAAAAGAGATAAATAGCGCAATAAAAGCTTTTGGAAAATCAAATAAAGAAAAGTTAGCTGTTATATCACAAACAACATTTAAATTGGAAAAATTTAACGATATAGTAGAGAAAATTAAAGAAAAGGTTGAAACAAAGAAACTCGAAGTAAATAATACGATTTGCAATGCTACAAGAGAAAGACAACAGGAGACAGAAGAAATAGCTCAAATGGTGGACTTAATGATAATAATAGGAGGAAAGCATAGTTCAAATTCAAAAAAACTATATGAATTGTCAACGAAATATTGTTCAAGAGTATTATTTATTGAAACAGAAAAAGACTTTGATAGCACCCAGATAAACAAAAACAACACAATTGGAATAATGGCTGGGGCATCAACACCAGAAGAAAGTATATCAAGAGTAGTTGAAAAACTAAAGAAAATATGATACAATAAAAAAGGAATATATTAAAATAGAAAGGCAGGTAAAAATGAATCAAATATTAGTCTCTCAAAAGCTATATGTTACACCGGCAATGAAGAAAAAAAAGAAACTATTTAAAGTAGAATTCTTTTTATCTGTCATTGCGTTAATTGGGCTTTCTACATATGGAATCTGTTCAGCATATGATAGAAATAAAAGCGAAGCTGTATCACGAGAAATACTAGGGGCAATGGAAAAACAGCCAGAAAGAATAGTTGTTGAAGAACAAGCAGTAGTATTAATTTTAAATAATACAGGAAGAGGAAGAACAACAAACGAGATAGAAACGGTAACAGTTGAAAGAGAAATACAAATACCAGATGAACAAAAGGTAACTGCAAAAGATGGAACAGTATATTATACAATAGGGCAAATTTACATACCTTCAATTAATTGTCAATATCCAATATTGTCAAGTGAAACAGAAAATTTTGATACATTATTAAAGATAGCTCCTTGTAAGTTCCATGGGGCAAACCCAAATGAAATTGGGAATTTTTGCATAGTTGGCCATAATTATAAAAACTCACAATTCTTTAGCAAGGTTCCAAAGATGCAAAATGGAGATATTATAGAAATAACAGATAACTTTGGAAAAACTGTACAATATGAAGTATATGATAAATATATTGTTGTTGATACAGATACAAGCTGTACAACACAAATGACAGATGGAAAAAGAGAAGTAACATTGATAACTTGTACAAATGCAAATGATGAGCATAGGGTAATAGTAAAAGCAAGAGAAAAAGTATAGATATAACATAATATAAATAGACATTATTAGACACTACGTCGAATAATGTCTATTTTTGTACTATATTATTAGTAAAAAATAGCAAAATATGTAATAAAAAACTTGAAAAAGTTTACATAAGCGTGTATAATATATATGTAGGCAAATGTCATAAAAATGTCAAATTTAAGGAAAAATTTTTTATACAATAAACTTCCGTAAGTTTAACAGTTTCCTACAAGAAAATCAAAATATTGACAAGATATGATATATAATATTATATTATATTGTATTGTATTTAGTTTTAGGGGGTTTTTATGGTGAAAACAAATAAAATGAAAAGAATAATAACAATGATATTAATTGCAAGCCTTATATATGCTAATTTAAATATGGCTATATGGGGAGTGTTTTCTTATGCACAAGATAATCAAGCAATTATAACAGGAGTTCTAGAACAAGAAGAGAAAAAAGCATTAGAAATTAAGTTATCAGAATTTAGCAAAAACGATATGTTAGAGAAAGAGACAAACTACTCAGAAACACTAAATCTAAAATACAAAAATGATGACAAGATTAATGAAATTGAAATTCGAGATATACATACTAAAATAAGTGATGGAAGAACGCAAGAAGAGCAAATGGAGGAAAAAGAAAGACCTGAAATTGAGACTTTTTATAAATCTACACAAATTAACAAATCAGAGTTAGCAAAAGTTATTGGTAAAGATGGCAGATTAGAGATTAAGTATAGTGTGAAAGAAACTGAAAAACAAGAAGGAACTGAAAAACAAGAAGATATTACAGAAGAGATAATATTTCCAGAGATAAATGAAACTAAAGAAGAAGGAAAAATAGTATTACCAAGAATTGAGGAAAATGAAGGTACAATAGTATTACCAAAAATTGAAGAAGAAAAGATAGTATTATCAGAAATTGAAATTGAAGAAGATAATACTGGAATAATAGAAGCATTAGACGGAATTGTTTCAATAACTGCTGAGACACAAGCTAGTAAAGAGGATTATATAACAGTAATGTATCCAGAAAACACCATATCTATAGAGATAAAGATTTTTAGTGATACAAATGACATAGAACACTTAGAAATAATAAATAATAAAGTAATACCACCAGTAGAAAATATTGAAGATGTAAATTCAATAGAAGTAGTGAAACAAATAACTATAAAAGATGATGAGGAACTTTTAAATACATTAGAAGGAACTAACACTCCTATTAATTATACAAAAACCATAGCAGGTTTTGGAGTGGATAAAACACAAATTGCAACAACAATTACAAATAAAATAAATTTCACAATTACAATGTATACAGATAAGGAAACATATGATTTATATAAAAATCCATATTTCCTTATAGAACTACCAAAAGAAATAAAAGAATTTAATATTGAAGATATGATAATGTTAAATAATACTGCTTTTAATTTAAATTCAGTAGAAGAAGGAATATTAGAGAATGGAAATAAGGCAGTTGCTATTAAATTAGAAGGAGAACAAGTAGAACATACAAAATCAGTAGAAGAGAATGCACAAATTGTTATTAGAGCAACAGCAAAAACAGATGAGCTTTTACCAACTACACAAAGTGAAATAAAATTACATTATATAAACGAAAATGTAAAAACTTATGATGGATTAGGTGATAAACTAGAAGGCGAAAGTATTGTTCCGATGAACTTTGTTGCAAATAAAGAAATTATTGTTGAAAGTAAGGCAATAGTAGGAGAAAATGTAATAGTATCTTCAAAGGAAGAAGATACAGCTATAACTGTAGAGCCACATACATACCAAGCAGCTACAATAGTAGGAACAGCGATAAACAATATGGGAAAAACAATACAAAATGTAAAGATTTTAGGAACAGGCTCAAATATAGGACAAATCTCAGGAGTAGAAAAAGTATATTATACAGAAAATGAAAATGCTACAATAGATTTAAATGATGGTAATAATAATTGGCAAGAGGAATATATATCAAATGCCAAAAAATATTTAATTACATTAGAAAATTTTGAACAGGCTCAAATATTAAATTTTGGGTATTATATGAATTTGCCTGAAAACATACAACGCGATACAGACCATATTATATCTTTTGAAGTATATGATGATAATAATCAACTTATAAATACATCAAAGATAACAATAAACCAAAAGGCAGAACGTTTTGATGTTTACAATGATGAAAACATCAAAGCAAACATTATAACTAATACAAATAAAGTAGAAATTGGTGGTTGTATTGATTGTGTAGTTAATGTTGAAAACATTTCAGAAAGAGACTTAGAAGGTATAACATTTAAACTAAGCTTCCCTGAAGGAATGAAAAGATTATTAAAAGAAACAACAATAAATGGAGAAATGAAAGATTTATATGTAATAAAAACTTCAAATGTTATTGAAATCCCTTCATTAGATTTAAAAAAAGGTGAAACTTTTACAATGGCCATAAGAATGGAAGCGGTGAAATCTATGCAAAGCGAAGAAGTTGTGAAAGCAAACATCAGTTATGAAGAAAAACAAGCGGAGATATTTAGAAAAATGAGTATTGTAGATAAATCTGCAATAGAAACATCAATTACAAGTGATAGGTTAGGACAAATATTAGAAGCTGGAGATGAAATATCATACAAAGTTACACTAAAAAATAAAGGCGATGCTCATGCAAAAATTGATATAAGTACTCCTCAATTAGAGAATATAGATTTAACAAAAATAGAGGTATTAAACTCTTCAACTGGAGAAAGAAGAAGTGTAAGTGCTACAAGCTTAATAGGGTATGTATCAAATATTAGTATTAATCCAGAAGAAACTGTAGAAGTTTATATAGTAGGTATAGCTAAAGAACTAGCAAAACAATCTATAGCAACAATGTATGTAGATGTTGCAGGAAATAAAATTCAAAATACAACTACAGATAGATTAGTAAATACAGTAAATAAAAAGGTAGAAAAGAATGCAGAAGTTATAACAGCAAATGATAAACTTGGAAACACCATAAATGGTATAGCTTGGATAGATAAAAATGAAGATGGACAAAAAAATGCTGAAGAAACCTTATTAAAAGGAGTACAAGCAGTATTAATAGATACTAAAAACTCAAAAGTTGTAGAAACAACAGTTACAAACAACAAAGGTGAATATAATTTTGATAATGTAAAAGATGGTACTTATGTTGTGGAATTTAAGTATAATACCGAAATGTTTAATATAACCAATTATAAAAATGAAAAGGTTAGTGAAGACTTAAGATCATCTGTTATTAACACAACACAAAATAATGAAACAACAGCGAAGACCGAAGTAGTTACATTAGAAAAAGGAAATGTTGAAAATCTAAATGCAGGATTTGTTATAAACAAAAACTTTGATATGAGTATAAATAAGGGAATAACACATGCTACAGTAAATAATGACAAAGGAACAAACACATATGATTTTAAAAACAAAAGTATGGCAAAGGTAGAAATAGATGGTGAATACTTAAAGGGTTCTCTAATACTTATTGAATATGAAGTTGCAGTTACAAACAATGGAGAAGTAAGTGGATATGTAAAAACAATTTCAGACAAGATGCCTCAAGGAATGAAATTCAATTCGGAGTTAAATACCGATTGGTATGAAGGTGAAGATGGAAATTTATACTCTATGGCATTTGCAAATAAAGAATTAAAACCAGGAGAAACAGCAACAATCAAATTAGTACTAACAAAGGAAATGACAGATGATAAAATTGTATCTCCAGTAAATACAGCAACAATAGAAGAAACCTTTAATGAATATTTAATAGAAGATAAAAATGAAGAAAATAATACATCAGAAGCAACAATAATCATATCTTTAACAACAGGAAAAGCATCAGATTACTTATGGATAGCATTTATTGCAATTGTAATCATAGCAATGGGAGTAATCGGTGTAATGAGAATAAATAAAAATAAGAAAGTATAAATAAAGAAGGGAGAAGAATATGATAAACAAGAAAAAAATATTATTACAAACAGTATTTATCATTCTATTTGCACTAATTTTACTAATATTCAGCAATAAAGAAGTAGAAGCAATGTCATTTGGAGAATGTAGTATTGATAATGCTATAGATGTTGAAAATGACTCATCACTACAGCACGGAAATAATTATAGAAATTTTAGTTCTAATCCATACTTGTATTGTTTAAATCATGGTTATGAATTTGCTTCAGGACCTAGTTACATGAGAGTTAATGGAAATGGAACTATTTCTCCACAATTAAGTTACATACTTTTAGAACGGAATTGCAGCTAGTGAAAAAGGAGAATACTACAAAAAAACAGAAGGAACTATAGGCTGGGTAATTAGGCTTGCAGTATGGAAAACAATAGGAGGGTCACACTTAAGTGGACAATCAGGATTAGATGAATATGAAGCTACTTGTGCAACCCAATATGCCGACTTAATGAGTAGAGCAAGTGTTGGTGCAAGTTTAAGAAGCTCAGGGAATATTTCTATTGTTAAACCTGCAAATGGAAGTTTCGTAGATGATGATGGAACAGGAAGATATGGACCTTTTAATATTCAATATCCAAGTTATTATTCAAATGAAACAGGTAAATATGAATTTGTTGGAGATGAATTTACAATATTACTTAATGGTAAAAAATTAACAACATTACCACAAAGTGGAGTAGATTTCTATCTAACAGAAGCAGATGGAGTAATTCCTGGAGAAAGAAATACATTTAAAATTATATATAAAGGGAAATGTAATTATTCAGGAACATATGCGAGATATATACCAAAAAGTACATTCCTTTTACGAATTCAATGTAGGGAGTGTGGAGCAACTGGAACATATAACCCAGAAGGTTTCTATGATGAATTAAATGATGTGGCATATATAGACTATAATACAGGAGATATAAGAATAAGACATAAAACAGGTTGTAGCAAAAATGATGCAAATATAGTAGTTATAGGATATACAATAGGTGAGAGAATTTCTCAAGACGTAGGTGAAACATTCCCAACATGCACACCTGTTGAAGAAGAACAAGAAATAGAATTCTGGCCAGGAAGAAAAATTGAAATAGACTTAGAGAAAAAAGATAATGCAGCAATAGCAAATCTATTAAAAGATATTAGTTTTGATGTATCAGTAACAGGCGATGAAACATACATAAAATTATCTGATAATAAAAAAGTAACATCAACAACAATTACAACAGATGCAAGTGGAAAGTCTAAAATTACAATAATAACAAATAAAGATACAGTTAGAGTAACAATAAATGAAAAAAACAACAAATATTATATAAATGAAGGACCAATAGTAATAGACTTTGTATATAATAAAGGTAGTGGAACATGGACATCAACAATAGTACAACCTACAGGAGATGCTAGAAACAGAATTAAAATAACTCAACAGGGAGAATATTATCAATTTAAATTAGAAGTAATTAATATTGCAAAAATAGATGACTTAAAATTAATTAAAATTAATAAATTAATACCAGGTGAAAAGATTCCAGGAATCACATTTAGAATTACATTAACAAATGCGGTAGATGAAAGCAATAATAGTGTAATAATAAAAACAACAGATTCAAATGGTGAAATTGATATAGGAGTACTAAAAGTTACAGATCCAAATAAAGATATTATAATAACAATAGAAGAAACAGGAGTTCCTTCAGGAGATTTTAATTTCAAAGGATTATATCCAAATGGAGAAGTAACAATTAAAATAAAACATAAACAAGCAGGATGCAGTGTAAATGTTACTGGAGCAGATAATGAATTTGTAGATGCAAAATATGATGTAAATGATAATACTGTTATTGTAGAAGTTAAAAATGAAATAACAATAGATTTAAAAGGAAAAGTTTGGGAAGATGGACAAACAGGAATAAAACCAGTAAAAGAGCCAAACAATTTATATGATGCAGGAGAGACAGGGATACCAAATGTAAAGGTTGTTGTAAAGAAGGTGTCAGATGATAGTATTGTTGCTACAACAGTTACAGATGCAAATGGCCAATATGAATTTAAAGATCTTCCAGCAACTACCACAGGAAATATAAAATACTACATTGAATTTATATATGATGGAATTCATTATATTGCTGTAACACCAGATGTTGGAGCAGATGACTCAATTGATTCAGATGCTCAAGAACAAGATAGAGTAGCATTTAATAATAAATTTAAAACAATAATTAAGGATACAGCAGTAGGAACAGATGGAAGAGAAACACCATTAAAATATGATACAACAACAGTACCTACAAAAGCAATATTAGAAACTATGGATGGAAATGAAGTAAAAGCAGAATTTGCAATAACTGCTAAAACTTTACCAACAAATTATGGCAATAACACTAACAATATAGACTTAGGTTTATTAAAGAAAGGTGTAGACTTAGCAGCAGTAACAGATATATATTCAGCAAAAGTTAATATAAACGATCAAAGAAAGAGTTATACTTATAATGATATAATCAATTTAAATGATAATATTGTTATAGATCCAGATTTAAAACCAAATTATAGCTTATACTTATATAATTCAGACTATAATTATAGAATAAAGGATTATAGTGCATTACCAGTATTAACTGATACAACACACAGTACATTAAAACCTGAAGAATATGATAGTGTATTAAATAAGAAAAAAGCAGATGGAGAAATAGAAGTAGAATTAACATATCAGATATTATTGAATAATCAAAGTGCTACAAATGTTACTATAAATTCAATAGCGTACTATTATGATACAGGATATATATTAGATGGAGCTAACCCAGAACTAGTTACAATAGATGGAAAACAATATAATAAGGTATTAATTCCAATAGGTAAAACATTTACAGATACAAATAACCAAGAAGTTTATAATATAATATTTAAAGTAGGCAAAGATGCATCAGGAGCATTATACACTGGTGAAATGAGAACTTGGGTTGAAATAGTATCATACTCAACAGATGAAGGTTGTATAGATGAAGATTCTGCACCAGATAACATTATTGAGCATAAAACAGAAGATGATACAGATGATGCAAGAGGATTGAATATACAAATAAGTCCTATAGATAGAACAATAAATGGATATGTATTTGAAGATAATGACAAAAATGGTAAATACGAAAATAACGAAGTAAAAGTTAGTGACGTAATTGTACAATTAATTGAGATAAAAGAAGTTGATACAAATGGAGATGGTGTACAAGATACTAAATTAGAATACATTTGGCAAGAGACTGTATCAGGTTCAAACACAGTAAAATATATAACAGAAGACGGAAAAAATATTTCACAATATAATGTGTTAAATGAAGCAGGACATTACACCTTTAATAATTTCATACCAGGAAAATATATAATAAGATACATATATGGAGATGGAACATATTATGATGTGTCAACTGAAGATGGAAAAGCAAACATATTAAAATACAATGGTCAAGACTATAAGTCAACAATAGATGCACAGTATAGTATAGAACTATATAATAGTGAGGATTATTCAGCAAATGCTTCAATGGCAAGAGATAATGAAGCAAGAAGAATTGAAGAAATTGGTTATGCAACATCAGCAGGAAGTATAGGAGATTTAATAATTGATAGTAAAGACAAACTTAAAGATACATGGATGTGTGCAGAAACTTCAACATTAAATATTCCGGTATCAGATGGTGAAGATTCATCAGTAGCAGTAGTAAGAGGATTAAATTTCGGATTGATGAAAAGACCACAAGCTGATCTTGTGCTAGAAAAACACGTAACGTTTGTAAAAATAGATGGTGTAACAGAAGCTACAGCAGATATACGTGATTATGCAAACGATAATGGAAGTAATGGAGAATTTGTAAAATTTCAATCTGTATCAGGAAGAAAATTTGAAGGTTCATCACAGGCAACAAGTAAGAAGTATGATGTTAGAGGAGCTTGGGTAATAGGAACAACATTAGAAGAAATAACAGGTGGAGTAAATGTTACATATAGCTATTTGATAAAGAATCAAGGAGATAAAGAATATATTGGAAAATTATTACTAAACGAATTAAACGATGGAAAAACATATGAAACCATAGCTAATAATCTAAAACAAGAAACAAAAAAATCACAACATATAGTTGGGGCATATTTGGGAACAGAATACTATAATGGAAAAGTTAGTTCAAACGATATTTTAATAGGAATTCCTGTTGTGGTAGAGGATTATCTAAATATAGAACCAAGTGATTTACAGATGACAGAGGGAGGACAATTTGACAGCAAAGGACAAGCTAACAAGAATGTATGGGAAAGTGCAGGAGATTCTTCAAATAGATTAGTAAATGTATTACAAAGTAAAAATGAGTATGAATTAAAAGCCGAAGAAGAACCAGTCTCATTAACGTTAAATACTAATACAAGAATTGATACAACAAGTTCAAGAACAGAATATAAATATAGAAGTTATGCAGCACAGTTAATACCATCAAAAAATATGAAAACAAGTCAGGCAGGTACATTGGTAAAAGGAGCAACGTTAGGAAACTTACAATTCGTACAAGCAAATACAAGAGATGTTTTAGTATCAGAAATTACACCAGAGGATGATGAATTTATTGCAGAAACTGTCGAAATTACAGTTAAATTTGGTGGGGATGAAATATCACCAGTGCTATTAATAGTAACAATTACAGGAGGATTAGTAGTAATAGCGTTAGGCATTATTCTAATAAAAAAATTCATAATTAAATAGCATAATAAAAAAGAAGCAGTAAAATGCTTCTTTTTCTTATATAAATTATTTAGAACTTCTAATTCTATCAATTTCTGAAAATTTTGTATCCAAAATCTCCAAGAATACTTTTACGATTTCAGGATCAAATTGTGTTCCTGAATTATTTAAAAATTCTTTTTTAACAACGTCTATTGGTAGAGAATCTCTATATGAACGCTTTGAAGTCATTGCATCAAAAGCATCTGCTACTGATGTAATTCTAGCCAAGTATGGTATATTATTACCTTTAAGTTTGTTTGGATAACCATATCCATCAAAACGCTCATGATGATGTTTTACAATAGGTATTATATCATTAAATATAGTTGCATTTGAAAGAATATGTGCACCTATAGAAGGATGATTTTTTATCTCGGAGTACTCATCATTACTTAAACGAGAGTCTTTTAGTAATATGCTATCAGGTATTCCAATTTTACCTATATCGTGAAATAAGCCACCAATTCTTAAGGTTTTTAATTCACTTTCTGAAAGACCTAATTGTTTACCAATTAAACAAGAATACTCTGCAACCCTATCTGAATGACCTTTTGTATATGCATCTTTTGCCTCAACCGTATAACGTAATATCTCAATAGTTTCCATATAAGCAGACTCTAATTTATCATATGTAGATTTTAATTCTTCATTGATGTTCTTAATCAACTTCATTTGTGAAACAGCTTTTATACCAGACTCAATTAATAATAGCAATTGATCAAACTTATCGCTCTTCTCACAATATCCTTGAATATCCAATCTTTTAATTGTTTCTAATGGTGGAGCTAAATCTTTATGACCTGTAAGTAGCAAAATATATAAATCCTTATTGAATTTTCGAATTTCTTTTACTACCTGATCACCATGAATAGGTGTCATTAAAAAGTCCAAAAGCATTAAATCAAAATGTTCATGTTTAATTTTTTCAATTGCTTCTAGAGGGTCAGAAACCCCTACAAATGAATAACCGAGCTCTAGATAAAAACACATTTAGTGAATCTAATATGCCAGTTTCATCATCAACAGCAATAATTTTATATTGGGAGTTAATAGTTGTATGAGAATTTTTACGCATAAAATACCTCCTAAAACAATTTATTATATACATAATATACTAAAATAAAAAAAAAAACAAGGAAAAATGCAAAAAAAGTGGAAAAACTATGAAAAATATGGTATAATTTTATAGGTAACATAACTTTGTTACTAAGGAGAAGACAATGATTTTTAAAGATTATTATAAAATATTAAATCTGAATACAAACAAAGTAACAACACAAGATATAAAAACAGCTTTTAGAGAACAGGCAAAAAAATACCATCCAGATATAAACAATCAAAGTTCACAGTATGAAGAGAGATTTAAAGATATAAATGAAGCATATAGAGTATTATTTAATAGTAGCAGTAGAAGAAAATATGATAGAATATGGAATTCAAAAGTAGGCAGAAAAAAACAAAAAGCAAAATATGAAGAGAGCAAGAGAGAAAAAGGTTCAACGTTTAGCGAATTTTTTAATATGTTTTTTGGAGAAACAGAAACAAACAATGTAAAGGAAAACAAAAAGGTTCCAGCAAAAGGAGAAAATGTAGAGACAGAAATCAATGTAAAATTAGAAGATGCATACTATGGATTAGAAAAGAAAATATCTTTAAGAACTGTAAAAGGTCAAATGAAAACTTTTTCCGTAAAGGTTCCTTCAGGAATTAGAAATGGAGAAAAAATAAGACTTATAGGACAAGGAAAAGAAGGAGTAAATGGAGGAAAAAATGGAGATTTATTTATAAAAATAAATATTGAAAACAATAAAAAATTTAAACTATACGGTTGTGACATTTTAACAAATGTTTATGTATCCCCATGGGAGGCAGCATTAGGTAAAAAAATAAATATAGACTCTATAGAGGAAAATATTACCTTAAATATACCAGCAGGAATACAAAGTGGAGAACAAATAATAATTCCAAGTAAAGGATATAAAGATGGACAAGGTGGTAGAGGAAACTTAATTGCTGAGATAAAAACTGTAGTTCCAAAGGAGTTAACAGAAGAAGAAAAAGAGCTATTTACTAGATTACAAGATATATCAACATTTAATCCAAGAGTATAATTTAGATAAAATTAAAACCGCTATATCGCTTGATATAACGGTTTTAATTTGGTGAACCAGAGACGACTCGAACGTCCGACCCACGGCTTAGAAGGCCGTTGCTCTATCCAGCTGAGCTACTGGTCCATTTCGAACATATTAAATCATAACATAATTTTATAAATAAGTCAATATTTTTCTTTAAATTGGTTGAATTTTTTTATTTTTTTTGATATACTAATATGTACATTTTATAGAATAGTTTTTATTTATTATGAGAAAGGAATGAAAAGGGGAATGGGCAAACACAATAAAGCTAATGAAAAAGAAAAGAAAAACTTAAAAACACAAGAATTGAACAAACAAAAAAAAGCAAAAAAAGGTTCAAAAAAGAAAAAACATATAGGTTTGAAAATATTTTTTATATTGATTATATTATTAGGAATTTTTGTTGCAAAAAGATTGTATGATGCTAAAGGTAATTGGTTAGCTGCTATATTGGGACATAATGAAGAAACTTTAAAAAATTTAGATAAATTACAAGTGTTAATTTTGGGTGAAAGTACTGGTATGTCTGATACAATTATAGTTGCTTCATATGATCCAAAAACTCAGGAAGCAGCACTTATGTCTATCCCTCGAGATACTTTTATAGGAGACAATAAGGAGAAAACTTCTGTATATGATAAAATAAATTCATTATACTCTAGTGGAACAACTCCTGAAAAGACATTAGCTGCAGTTAATAAACTTACTGGTCTTGATTTAAAATACTATATAATTGTTGATACCAAAGCATTGCAAAAATTAGTAGATACTATTGGTGGTGTTGAATTTGATGTTCCTATTGATATGAATTATGATGATAGTTCTCAAAATTTGCATATACACTTGAAAGCAGGTTTACAAACATTAGATGGAGAACATGCTGAACAGCTAGTACGTTTTAGGCATAATAATAATGGTTCTTCATATTCATATTCATATGGTGATAATGACCTAGGTAGAATGAAAACCCAAAGGAACTTTATTGTAGCAACAGTAAAGCAAACTATAAAAATGAAAAATATAACTCAAATTGGTAATATTATCGATATAGTAAAAGAATATGTAGACACAAATTTAGATTTTGATTATATTAAAGACTATATTCCATATGCAATACAAATGGACATAAACAATATCAAGACAGCCCAATTGCCAGGTAGAGCAGAATATTTAGGTTATTTATCCTTCTTCCTTTGTGATGAAAAAGAAACAAAAGAACTTGTTAATGAATTATTCTTCAACGTGCCTTCTACAGATAACGAGGAGACTTCTCAAAATAATGTAACCAATACAGATAGCTAAAAAATATATGGGCGGAAATAAATTCCGCCCGCATATATTACTTTTTTCTAATTTTCTTTAATACTTTTTTTCTTTTATATACTGCTCTTATTCTTAAACCACCTAATAGTAATAACAAACTTAAAAATATAAGTAAAAATACTAAACCTTTATGACTTTTCTCAACATTGCTTTCTGCAATTAAGTTTGCTGTATATGTTTTCCCTTCTATTTCATAACTTACTTTTCCTATTACTGTTCCTTTTTCAATTGGGGCCTTTAAATTATTATTTATTGAAATTTTAGGTTCTACATTTTCATTTTCATTTTCTTTCTTTACTACTGCTATTATATTATTTTCTAATAGTGCATTTAATTTTTTAGTTTCTTGTGTTCCTTTTTTTACATTAAGTGTTTGCAAATTTGTTCCTGACTTGGCAATTGTTCTTAAAACATTATTATCGTATGAATATTCAAGTATACTTTTAGCATCTGTATATCTACTGTTTTGTGTAGTTGATTTCAATACAACAGCCACAAGAGGAATATCATTCTTTATAGAATAAGTTATTAAACAATTACCTGCTGGCGTTGTAAATGCTGCTTTTATACCCTTTGCATATTTGTAATAATTACTGCTACTACTTTTCAACATTTCATTTGTTGTATAATAATTTCTATCTAAGCTTGTATAAAATTCAGTAGCAGGTAAAGAAAATTCCGTTTTCTGGGCAATACTTTTTATTTCATCAAATTGCATCGCGTATTTAGCAATTAAGGCCAAATCCTTTGCTGTTGAATAGTGATTTGTATCATGTTCTCCATTGCTATTTACAAAATTGCTATTTGTGCAACCTATTTCTTTAGCCTTATTGTTCATCATTTCTGTAAAAATCTCCGTACTACCTGCAATGTGCTCAGCTAGAGCATTTGAGACATCACTATAAGACGAGATTAGCAATAAATTTAATAACTGCTGGACAGTAAATGTTTCTCCTGTCTTCATTTTAGAAGTTAAATATCCTGGTTGTACATTACTTATTGCACTTTGACTAATTACTACTGTATCTTGCATATTACAGTTTTCTACTACTAATATTGCTGTTAGAATATTTGTTAAACTTGCCGGATATAATTTTTCTTCCATATTTTTGCTATATAATATTTTTCCATCTATACAATCAATTACCACTCCAGAAGTTGCTGTTATTTCTGGTCCTACAGCATTCGTTTTTGTAGTTAATATGACAGCTAAAAATAATAGTGCTATAAATATTTTTCTTACTTTCATATAAGGACATCCTTCCTTTCAAATTTAATAATAATATATATTTCAAAAAAAAACAATATTTTCAGGAGGTTTTTATGAAAAATTTTGATAAAAAAATACTAATTATGACATTTTTCGTCTTAGTTATTGCTTGTGTTGCAATATACTTTTTTACAAAAGATGAAGATTATGAGGATATATCACAATCTCAGCTTATACAAAATGAAAATTCAGTAGATAATTCTGAGATAATAGTTCACGTAGATGGAGAAGTGCTAAAACCTGGCATTGTACACCTATACTCAGAGTCTCGAATTTCAGATGCAATTGAAAAATGTGGAGGTTTAACAGAACTTGCAGATACTTCAAAAATAAATTTAGCATACAAAATAAAAGATGGCCAAAAAATACATATTCCAAACATATATGATAAAGATGAAACATCCTTAATTCAAAATGATGCTGGTGAAGAAATAATAATACCAGATGCATCTTCAAATTTTACACTTGTGAATATAAATACAGCATCTAAAAGCGAATTAGAAGATTTGCCTGGAATTGGTGAATCTACAGCATTAAAAATAATTGATTATAGAAATAAAAACGGTAATTTTATGCAAATAGAAGATATTATGAATGTCAATGGTATTGGCGAATCCAAATTTAATGTGATAAAGGAATATATTTGTATCTAATTTGTGAGAATTTTATCTTCTTTATGGTGTTATATATTTTAAGAAGTGAAAACTATATGCTTTTTAGTTTTAACAAAAAAATTGTGTTTTTAGATGAATAAAGTTTAGTATAATTTCCCCTCTTTGGGAAATAATGATTATATATTATTTCTAAGGGGGTTTTTTATTTGATAAACAAGGTAGAGATTGCTTCAGTTAATACTGCAAAATTACCTGTTCTAACAAATAAAGAAAAAGACGAATTATTAGTTAAAATAAAAAATGGAGACGAGCAAGCTAGAGAGGTTTTTATAAAAGGAAACTTAAGGTTGGTTTTAAGTATAGTTCAGCGTTTTAATGGTCGAGGAGAAAATGTTGATGATTTATTTCAAGTTGGTTGTGTTGGTTTGATTAAGGCAATTGATAATTTTGATATATCCTTAAATGTTCAATTTTCAACATATGCTGTGCCTATGATTATTGGAGAAATTAGGAGGCATTTAAGAGATAACAATCCTATAAGAGTAAGTAGATCAATGAGGGATTTAGCATATAAGGCATTGCAAACAAAAGAAGCTTTGCTTAAGGAGAAACAGAAAGAACCTACTATTGAAGAAATTGCAAAGGTTTTAAATATTGATAAAGAGGAAATTACTGTTAGTCTTGATTCTATTCAAGAACCAATATCTCTTCAGGAACCTATTTATAATGAAGGTGCTGAAAGTATTTATTTGATTGACCAAATAAAAGACTCAAAAAATACTGATGAGTTTTGGACTGAAAGTTTAAGTCTTGCAGAAGCGATGAAAAAACTTAATAGTAGAGAAAAGCTTATTATCTCAAAGCGTTTCTTTGATGGCAGAACTCAAATGGAAATTGCAAATGAAATTGGAATTTCTCAAGCACAAGTATCTAGATTAGAAAAAAATGCGATTGAAAGAATTAAGAAGTTATATAGTTAAATATATAACTTCTCGAAACTATTAACAAAGTATATAAAGAAATTATAAAATATGAAAAGGAGGATTACAAATGTCAAATTACATAATAGAAGGCGGAAGAAGAGTAGAATAATAAGAAATATACAAACAAAAACGGAACAAATTTTGGTAAAACTATTGAAAAAAAACAAAAAATATAATAATCATTATTTTATTATAAACTTGCCATTTTTATACAATAAAGTATCTCCATTTTTGGCGTTTTTAGGAACATCATCTATGGGGATATTTTCTATTCTATTAGTATTAATATTTTTGCAAACAGCAAAATCCACCCCAATATTAGAAATTTGATAGTATTCTGGTAAAATATTAATTTTTGATGGAAGAGTAGCATAACTACACTCATTTAAAAGGTTGTAAATATTGTTTGCATTTGCCGGAATACCTGTGTAATCTATGCGGAAATCTTTTGAAGAAACTTTCATTATAGCATCACCAACTTCGGGAGATATTCCTTTTAAGTAAGATTTAGGTATGTTATATATAGTTTTAGAAGAATAATCAAAACATATTGCATAAGTGCCTTCAAATTTTGCAAAATGCAAATTAGTATTTTTTGGCAAGTTTTCTAATATTGTATTATTTGTTTGTAGTTCTAAATAACTTTGTAATTCATGAATAAAGTCATCCACTAAACTTCCTTTGATATTATCATGAAATTTATTATCTAATAAATTTAAGCTATTAAATGAAAAATTTAAGAAATCGTTCAAAATAATTCCTCCTTATGGTATAATTTGTTAGGTGATAATAATGAAAAAATTAAAAAGCGTAATAATGATTATAGTAATGTTAATATGTGTATATACTGTAAGTTTTGCACATGGTGGTAATATTACAGGCTGGAAAGATAAAGAATCAAAACATATAACCGAATATAACGGAAATTATTATGGCTATCATAAAGAAAACGGAGTAACACATTTTCATCAATTAAAATGGAACGAAGAAAAACAAAAATGGGAAATTGTTGCACCTGCTATATATTATGATGAAAATTTTAATGAGTTAGAAAACAATTATGAGATCAACTCAAATAAAATCAAGGTGGAATTAGTAGAAACAGTTGATGGTGATACTGCAAAATTCAAAATGAACGGAGAACAAGTAACAGTAAGATTTTTAGGGATAAATACAAAAGAAACAGTAGATCCAAAAAGAGGCGAAGAGACCTATGGAAAAGAAGCAAGTAATTTTACGAAAGAGAAACTTGAAAAAGCAACTAAAATTGAATTGGAATTTGATAGTAATGCTGATGAAAAAGACAAATATGATAGATATTTAGCCTGGATATGGATAGATGATGTATTATTACAAGATTTGTTAGTTGAAAGTGGATTAGCAGAGACTTATATGTTACAGAATAATTATAAATATGCTGGAATGTTACAAAAAAGTGAAGAAATCGCAAAAAATAATAAACTAGGGATTTGGAGTAATGAAACAAGTAATATACAAAACAATAAAAACGAAAATCAAATAATAGAAAATAATAAAATATACATAGAAGGAAAAAACTTAATATATATAATTATAAGGTTTCGGTAAGTTACTTTTTAATCTTTATTTTTTTTATCTTACTCCACTTGCCATATACCTTTTTTATTGCAAAATTATAATCATACGGCCGTACTCTTACATAATACGTTTTACCTTTCTTTAACTTCTTTATTGTAAACTTCGTTGTACCCATAGTCCTTCCAGCGACATGTTTGGCGTTCTTCATCTTCCTGTTATCAGCATATTGTACCTGATACACTATGGCTCCGTTTATCATATTGAATCGTACTATCAGCTTTCTTCCTTTCTTATTGGTTAACTTTGTGATTTTAAGACCGTCCCCAAACTTAACCCCATCTATATCTGACGACTTGACCTTTCCTGCGTATGTCCAGAGCTTAGAATTATCAAGATTCAGATGCATCACAGGTCTTACGCCATAATACCAATCTACAGAACGTCCATCCAAATCTGTCATATTGCCATAACAACATACATCTATTGCCGTTTCATTCTTATAGCCCGGCGTCCTAAGCCACCATCCTCCAATAGCTTGTGGATAACTAATGCTCATTGGAAATTTCATTGAAAATGAATAATGGCTTATTGTATAATCCGTATATGATGCATTTCTGGATAATGACCTGCTTCCGTAATTTTCATCAAAGCCATACGCCACATTGACCACTTCCCTGAACGATGGGATATATATCTTATCAAATGTGTTGTTTCCCCCTTCTGTCCGATTTTCCGGATTGTCCTCATTAACTACATCTGTTGTCATGATGGCGTCTTGTTCTTCACCTGTAAAAGCGTCGTTTAAAAACTCATTGTTAAGCCATACCCTCAGAGAACAGTTCTCCCATGTAGTCTCTACATCCCAATCATGGTATCTCCTTCCATCAAGTAACTGGTCGGCCATAAGGAATGCATCGTTTCCGTTAACAGACAGCACTCTCCACCTTATGGGGTCTTTTTCATCTTTCTTATTGGCTTTACCATTACAGTCTGTGTCGTTCTGCCAGTATTTTCCAAAATATATCGTATCCCATGTAGTAACGCCTGATTCGTCTATAACCGGATTAGAAAGCGCTGCTGTATTTTCTGCGGCATTAATTATATCTGTTCCCGGCGTTGTTCCAGATATAACGCTGCTCATAAACATTGTGCATACAATTCCTGCTGCTAATATTGTTCTTTTAATCGTTTTAATCATTTAAATGTCCCCCTTTATTATGTTATATTATTATATTCGTATATAATATTAAAAACCTTACAGATATTTTCAAAATCATGGTACAGTTATTACCAGCTGTTTAAATGCCAGCGTATTATCTTTTGAATCATATGTATATATGGGTAACACAACTTCCACTTTCATTATTATGATTTTTTGTATATATCCTAAGCGTTGACGATTCACCTGACATTCCGGCGCTGTACCAAAATAATTTAAAGGCGTACACTGATAGTCATTATGTTTATCAGTGTACGCCTTTTTCTGCCTATATTTTTCTTTGTTTTTATATCACCATTAAAATAATAGTTAAGATGTTATACTTATTGCATTAAGGTATATCGTATCTCCCTCCACTATATATCCGGAAAACTTGCGTGTGTCATACAAACACGACACTTCTTCTCCTGCTTTATATTTTTCAAATGCTCCTGTAATATTATCTACAGTCACGCATGCATACTTTATTGATTCTTTATTTTCAATATTATTTAAGACCAAAGCAGATATTTCAATCATACTTTTCCATTTGCCATCCTCAGCAGGCTCAATGCTCAGCAACTTTCCTCTTACTAATTCAAGAATATATCCATTTATGAATTCAGTTGGTTCATTCGTCGGTGTACCGGCCACAGCATCCTGATCTGTTAATTGTTCAATCGCATCATTTGTCTGTGTACTCTCCAAAACACTTTTACCTGTGCTTTTCTTAACTATAATTCGGAATGATTTTATCTTTCTATTACTTTTATTCATTACTTTTATAGTCGCTTTTCCTATCTTTTTTGCTTTGACAATACCTTTTTTTGATACCTGTGCTACCTTTTTATTACTTGATTTATATATATAACTTTTCCGATTATTTAACGGCAGCTTGCGGCTCCCGCCTTTTTCTATCGTAATCCTTTTATCACTTTTCGCTATTAATAAATCTGTTTGTGAAAATATCACTCCGGTAATTATTATTACTACTGCTAATATTAGTGTTATAGTTTTTTTCATATAAATCGACTCCCTCTCTTTTATTGCATATTTACTATTGTCCTGCCACTATCAAGTATTCCCAGCCAGTTAAGGCGTCCAACAGCTGACGATACTACATAACAATATTTTTATATTAATAGTATAATATCATCTTTGTTTGCTGTCAATATTCTCCTTATTATTTAGCCAAACTATTTATGTTAAAAATGCTCATACATCAGTGTGAGTGTGTTTGTCCAAGGTAGTTTACAGAGCTTCCCTAAAATCTTGATGAATTCTGAGCAAACCACAGCAAATCGCTTTTAAACAATCGAGTATTTCTGTCGAACAATTATGATTTCTTCCGCTTTTATTAACTGGCATTCTTAAAATTTTATCACCTACAATTAATTCATTCAATCATATAGCATTATTAATAATTTACGGCATTTAAATAAACAAATGAACCATGTTTATATTCTATATCAGGCTTAAAATAAGCAGAATAAACTTGCTGTATCTTATTATAAAGTTTTTCATTCGGCGTTTTATAGTCTGCTTTTGTTAAAAGCATTGCAAGTACTCCGCCTGGCCTGTTCCAGGACCAAGTTCTAATGCTTTTTTGTCTGGTCTAATATCTGCATAAGAAATCAAATCTGCAAATAACTTTTCACTATATCGAGGTCTGTACTTATCAAACTCTCTAAGTCAACAGAACGAAAGCAGCTAGTACTTTCGTCTTGGAATAGTAGGATGTTTTTTATAGCTGTTCATATTTTTTTATATTCCCTTATTGAGTTAAGGCGGCAAAAAAGCATCAAAATGCTATTTTGGGCGTTTGCTGTCGCACTTGTATCTACCCCAAAACCAAGCATTTATTTGGCTTTGGAGCATTTTGCTCGTTGTCCCGCTAAAAAGTATAATGCTATTTTTTATTATT
>ERZ779851.978-NODE-978-length-27170-cov-4.824673_pt1 | contig 27170 bp, 23 predicted proteins | sample MGYA00511094_ERZ779851 | MGnify/ENA primary metagenome ERZ779851 (study PRJEB29588, sample SAMEA2155512) | human gut metagenome | biome: human gut; feature: human-associated habitat; material: faeces | place: Denmark | collected 2008/2010 ...
CCCGAAAACAAGCGGAAGATTCTATACATAGACACAGAGCAGGGGCGGTATCATTGCCAGGTGGTATTGAAGCGCATCTTACGTTTGGCCGACCTACCGGAATACAAGAATCCGGACAATCTGATCATGCTGGCTCTGCGCAAGTTTTCCCCTAAACTACGTCTGGCGATAGTCGAACAGGCCATTGGCACGATACCAGATTTGGGACTGGTGGTAATTGATGGCATCCGTGATTTCCTGTATGACATCAATTCTCCTGGTGAATCTACCGATATCATCTCCAAATTCATGCAGTGGACGGATGACAGGCAAATCCATATCCATACCATCTTGCATCAGAACAAGAATGATGAACATGCCCGTGGTCACATCGGCACGGAACTCAACAATAAAGCGGAAACCATCATGCAGGTCGAAGTGGACAAAGAGGACAAAGCTGTAAGCGTGGTCGAAGCCGTCCATATCCGTGACAGTGAGTTTGAGCCTTTCGCCTTCCGCATAAACGAGGAAGCCATGCCCGAACCGGTAGAGTCCTATCTGCCCAAAGAGAAGAAGACCGGACGACCAACCAAAGGACCGTTCGATCCGGACAAGGAGATTCCAAAGAATGTACATCGTCCAGCATTGGATGCCGTTTTTGCCAATGGCAACATCAACAATTACGATGATTATATAGAACGCTTGAAAGAGGGTTACGGATTACAGGGTATAAAACTCGGTTATAACAAGGCGGTAAAGGTCGCAACATTGCTCAGCGACAAACAAATGGTTATAAAAGAAGGGAAAGATTATGCCTTCAATCCAGAATACCATTATTGAGTTCAACTTTACTTTATTGTTGGGGCGTATATATAAGAATAAAGCAAAGTCGGAGGAAGACATCATGTGAGATATTCATATTCTCCCCTCTTTTAAAGGCTCATATCATCCTATGTTTCCTATCTGAGTGCCAGTTCACTATACGCATCCTATATGACGTGTCAAGAAGCATCAACAGGTAACTGTTGCGAGATATGCCAAGGTATAACCTCACTGCGTTACGGTTGTACATTGGCGCTCTCGCCTGCTCAGTTCCCTCGCCGGTGCGGTACTCGCAAGCTCGCACCTTTTCAACCATTATAAAACGATTCAAATGAAAGAAGATATTGAAAATACATCGGACTCCTCGAAAGAAACCAGAAGTGTCTTTATCGGAGCTAAAGTCACTCTTACTCAGAAGGAGCATATAAAATCACTGGCCGGACAATGCGGCATGACTGTAAGTGACTACATATTATCACGTGCGTATAACTTCAAGCCCAAAGCAAGGCTCACGAAAGAAGAAGCGGTATTGTTACAGAATCTGGACGATTGTCGGTCAGACCTCGTAAAATACACCTCCGCCCTACACGGAATGTCCACAAAGCAGCGCATGGCAATGTTCAATCAGGTTCCGTTTATGGTGGGCTGGCTGAAAGAATTAGGCAATGTGGCCGAAAATGTCTGCCAGTTCCTGAATGCAGTAAAAGAGAAGAATAAAATTCCGTCCAACCCTAAATCCGAAGAAGAATGATTGCAAAAGCCAAAGCCATATCTTACGGTATCAATGACCTTCGTTATATTACTGGCGAATCAAAGCACAAGAAGCATCCGGAAAAAATATATCGGGTATTGGACAATCTGTTGCCCTCGGATCTGGACGCTATGGGAATATGGAACTCCATGCAGTTGACCCTTGCCCAGCATCGGCCGATAAAGAATTCCATTATCAGAATAGAGTTGAGTCCATCGCCTGAGCATACCAGTTTCTATGACATTGAGGACTGGCAAAAGCTCTGGCACGAGTTCGCTGAAGAGTTCGACAAACAAACGATTACCGGCAAGGACGGGAAAGTCCGTTCCTGCCCGACCAATCTGGCCAACAGCAAATACACGGTTTACCTGCACATGGAATCCAAAGGGAAAGTTCCCCATCTCCATGCTGCAATTTGCCGTTTTTATGAAAACGGGAACATCAACAATGACCATAACATCCATCTTCGGGCACAACGTGCAGCCGAACGAGTTGCAGTGAAACGTGGCTGGAAGACTGCGGAAGAAATCCGAAGTCGCAACATTCCGGAGGTAAGCAGAGAGTGCATGGAGGTATTGAGGACCATGCCATCGTGGTCATGGGAAGAATACAAGAAGGCACTTGCCCGGAGAGGCTATTCCGTATATGAACGGAAAGATAAGAAAGATATTCTCCGTGGATATGCAATCCTCAAAGGAAATACCAAATACAAGGCTTCCGAATTGGGAGTGGCCCGTAACCTGATGATTTCCAAACTTCCCCGTACGTGGCAAAAGCTCCACTACCGGGAGAGGCTTGCCGCTCAGGTCAATACTTTTCAAAGCCATCGGCCGGAACCTGTTCAAAAACAGGCAGCCGATATGGATTATACCCCCTATCGTTCCGTCTCGGTGTCCTACACGCTTCCTTCCCATAGCGGAACGGAACAGCGTTTCTATATTCCGGAGCGGGTACTTGACTATTTCAACGAAGAGTTCGACTACCGGGAGGTTGCCAACAGCAGCGAGCTGACCGACGTAGCCGTAGCAATCTTTGTCGGAATGCTTGATACGCCCGCCGTGTCTACCGGAGGTGGTGGCGGAGGTTCGCAAAGCGATCTTCCCTGGCGGGATAAGGATGATGACGACCTGCAATGGGCCCGCCGCTGTGCACGTGCTGCTACCCTCCTATTGGGCAAGAAACCGAGAACAGGATTAAGACGATAAAGTCATGAAACAGGCACACAAAAAGCGGCCGCCTTGTGCGACCGCTAATAGTCCGCCGGTTTTGCTGGATATGTGGAAAATTGCTTTATAAATCTAGCAAATTTATAAAAGAGAACATTCCATCATTATTAAATGACCTTTATACTATACATTACAATTATAGAAAGAGACGGAAAATCCATTCTTTTTATCTTTTTATTGCACAATATTTTATATCTTCGTTGAATAATAACAAACTTGATTATACAATGGGCAAACCCATAAACTGTATTAAGGAGGTACTTGAAGAGAAAGGAATCAAACAAACATGGCTGGCAGAACGGCTCGGAAAGAGTTTCTGCATCGTAAATTCTTATGTTTGCAATAGGCGACAGCCTAGTTTAGAGGTACTTTTTGAGATTGCAAAAATTCTTCAAGTAGATCCCAAAGATTTAATTGATAGCGATGAAACGAAATAAACAGCAATTTACATTCATTGACTTATTCGCCGGACTTGGTGGTTTTCATATAGCCATGCATGAATTAGGTTGCAAATGTGTGTTTGCTTCCGAACTAAAAGATGATTTACGAAAGCTATATGAGGAGAATTACCCAGGGACACGAATAGAAGGAGATATTACGAAAATAAATCCTTGTGATATTCCTACTCACGATATTTTATGTGCAGGATTTCCCTGTCAGCCGTTTAGTCAAGCTGGCAAACAGCAAGGTTTTAATGATGAAAAGCAACGTGGAAATCTATTTGATTACATATGCGCTATTGTACAGTATCATCGTCCTAAGTATATATTTTTAGAGAATGTATCTAATCTAAAAGGACACGATCACGGGAATACATGGGCCGTAATTCATCAAAGACTAGAAGACCTTGAATATGACGTCCCGGAACCTGCCATTTTGTCGCCGCACCAATTTGGGTGGCCGCAACATAGAAAGCGTATATATATCGTAGCAGTCGATCAACACAGAGGTGGCATAGGAAATTTCAGATTTCCTTCACCGACCAACAAAAATTGTGATTTGAGGCAGATTATTGATGAATCGGACCCAAACTACATACACTTAAAGCAAGAGACACGGAATCAATTAAATGTATGGCAGAGATTTATCAATGAGACCATTGCTCATGGTCATGAAATTCCCCGTTTCCCAATATGGGCAATGGAGTTCGGAGCTGACTACCCCATTGATATAGCACCTGCATTCATGACCCCTGATAGACTAATTGGTTGCCGAGGCAAATTGGGTCGTTTAATTAGAGAAGGTAATTTATCCGACTGTTTATTACAACTTCCCAAATATGCCCAAACCAATAAGTCAAAAGTATTCCCTGCATGGAAGATTAAATACATCATGCAAAATCGCAATTTCTATGAAGGGAATAAAGACTGGCTTGACGAATGGCTCAAAGAAGTGCGCCGGTTTGAGAACAGTCATTTGAAAATGGAATGGAATTGTGGGAAAAACTCCGGATATCAAATTGAAGATAAAATCGTTCAATTCCGAGCATCCGGAATACGCATCAAGAAACCTGACTACTCACCCGCACTCAATCTTGTCGGCACACAGATTCCTATTTTACCTTGGGTTAATCTACCTGAGGAAAGTTTAAAAGAAGGTGAACCGTCAAAAGGACGTTATATGACAGTACGAGAAGCGGCTAAATTACAAGGGATGGACAATCTAAGTTTTGGTACGCTATCTCAAGGCAGGTGCTTTGAAGCCTTGGGCAATGCGGTAAATGTAGAGATTGTCAAACTAATTGCAAAAAAACTATTAAGTTATGACTGATATCAATAAGCACATGGTAAGTATAGCAATTGGAACAACGATGTTCGCCAGATATGCAGATCTGCCGAACACCGTTTCTCATGCTATTGCAGAATTTATTGACAATGCCCTGCAGTCATATCGAGACAACAAAGAGAGACTCTTATCCATTGATCCCGATTTTAAATTTAAAGTAACTGTCGATTTTGAATGGAATGCAGATGATAATAGGGCCAAAACCATCAAAATATCAGACAATGCCGGTGGTCTAAACTTTCAGAGTTTCCAGAAAGCATTTATAACGGCAGAAACCCCGGAAGACAACAAAGGACTTAATGAATTCGGGATGGGGATGAAAACCGCTGCTGGATGGTTGGGGAATACATGGTCTGTACAGACAACTGCATTAGAAGAGTCCGTCGAGCGCTTCTATAAGTTCGACCTACAATATGTTCTTGATAACGATCTAAAAGAGCTTCCATACACAGAAACACCTTGTCCAATTCAAGATCATTATACGATTATCACCATATCCGCTCCGACAAAGAATTCACCGTCCAGCAAAAGTCTTGAAAAAATCAAAATAGAGTTGGCTAGTATATATCGGCAATCACTTCGCGCCCATGAAATGGACCTGTATGTCTATGGAGATCCATTATCATTTGAAGAATACCCAATACTAGAAGCTCCATTTGCAAGAACACCTGATAAAAAATCAATCTATTGGAAAAAGGATATTGATTTTAAATTTGGGAAATACAGGGCCACAGGCTTTATCGCTATTCTGCGAGAGATAAATAATACACAGAATGGGTTGGTACTGCTACGAAGAGGTCGTGTCATAGTAGGGGCTGAAACAGATGGGCGATATTTCCCGAAGTCACTGTTTGGCTCTCAGGGTAATTTCAGGTTTAAACGCCTTTTTGGAGAATTGGAACTTGATGGATTTGAAGTATCCTTTAATAAGAATGACATTCAAGATAAAGAGAATCTTGAAGCGTTAATGGAAGCATTAAAAGGAGAGATTCATACCAAAGAGTTCGATCTATATACGCAGGCGGACGAATATCGACTAGATGAAAACCGAAAGGTCGTCAGAAAACTTATCCGAAAACACGACACATCAGCAAAAAGCGATAAGCGTCCTATCGACATTTTTACGCCAAAAGTAAAAGACCAAACCATATTCCCCAATACAGATACTTCTGTAACAACAGAGACAACCGTAATTGGAGAATATAAGGATACATACAAAATTAAAGAGTCTCAATACACTCTTACTGTGCAATATGTATCAGACAATGGGGACAATTTGTTTTGGGTAGATGTTTCCAAAAAGAATGAACATGAAATCACCTGTAAGGTAGATACCAACCACATATTTTTCAAGCACTTTGGAAAACCTACGGACTCCGTAACTGCCATATTAAAAACTCTTGCCATTGCCAAATTCACAGCAAGAGAGGTTGCAGATAATTCTGCCTCTGATATGATGAACTATTTTAATCAATATATTAGGGAGACTAAAATATAATGACACAGATAACCATTAATAGCACCGATAGTAAGAAAATATTACCCCAAAATGCATTGCAGAATGTATCATGTGGTAAATTCTTCGAGCAGTTTTTAGATTCGCAAAAGATTTCTCCGACAAAGAGTAATGGTCTTTCGCCAGAAGCTGTTGTAACTTATCGATCAGAAACCACAGATATTCTTAACCATTGTAATCCCCATGATGCCACACAGGCACAAGAGACTACACACCTGGTTGTTGGTTATGTACAGAGCGGTAAAACTATGTCATTTACTGGTCTGACGGCATTAGCGCTGGACAATGGTTATCGTGTTATAATATATCTAGCCGGGACTAAGAATAATCTTCTTGAACAAACGTCTAAACGATTAAAGAAAGATCTTATAGGCAGTCGTGCAAAAAACAATAACTTTTACAAAATACACCCCAATCCTACAACGAATGAAATTGAAGAGATTGTTGGGCATCTTGAATCATCGGATAAACCAATTGTTCTGATTCCCATACTTAAGCATTATAACCACATTAATCAACTCATTCATATACTCAACTCGACGGAATATAAGGCGGTGATGAGGAATGAAACGGTCATTATTATAGATGATGAGGCAGATCAAGCCTCTCTCAATAATTATGGGCGTAAAAACAGCAAAGAGGAAAGATCAAAAGAAGAAGAGGAAAGATCTTCAACCTATGATGCGATTTTAAGGCTCAGAGCATCTCTTCCGGGAAACACATATATTCAATATACAGCAACACCGCAAGCTAATATCCTTATTAGTATACAAGACCTGCTTTCCCCCAAAAGCCATACTGTTCTGACACCTGGCGAAGGCTATATTGGAGGAAAACTATTTTTCGGTAAAGGGCCAAATCATGATCTGTTCAAAGGGGGGCTTATTATCCAAATCCCCGAGGGAGAAGTTTTTCATAAGAAGCGTAATCCTCTTGAGAGGATGCCTAAATCCCTAAAAGATGCATTGATGTTCCATATTCTTGCTGTTGCCATTGTCGTAAAATGGCAGGCTCCTGAAGACATTACCTACCTGTCAATGATGGTCCATCCAGACAACGAGAAGAAATGGAACAAGAAATTCAAAGAATGGATTGATAACGAACTCAAAAATTGGCGGAAAGCTCTTAAAATGGCCGATGGGTGCGACGAGAAGGTATATTTACTCGAGGACTTCAAGAAAATATTCCCCAAGGCCGTAGAATTTTATGCACCTGAAGACCGACCGACTTTTGAGCAGATCAAGCCCTTTATTGCCGATGTAATACACGACAGAAAGGTTTATCTTGTCAATACAGATAAAGATGCACAAACGGATATAGAATGGGATAATTACAAGATGCACATATTGGTAGGAGCAGAAATGTTAAATCGTGGCTTTACGGTTGAGAAACTTGCAACTACGTATATGCCTCGATACACCACCAGTGCAACCAATGCAGACACGATTCAACAGCGATGTCGTTTCTTCGGATACAAAAAGGATTATATCCGATCTTGTCGAGTATTTCTTCCGGGAAGCACTATTGAAAACTATCATGCTTATGTTGACCATGAAGAGGAATTGCGTGCTATGTTAAAGTCTTGTGATACATTGGACGCTGTCGAGCGTAGCATTCTTCTTTCCCCGTCCTTGAGGCCAACACGCCGCAATGTTCTTCCTGTATGGGTAGTAAACGACAAACTCAAAGGGATGTTTGCGTTACAAGCATTTGCCAGTCGTTATACCATTGAACACAATGATAAGATTGTAGATGAATTTTTAAAGAAACACGCAAACGATTTTACGATTCGCCCTGATACAACGAAAGACCGTACACACAGATGGATGAAGCTAGATATAGATGAAGCGATCGAATTTTTATCAGACTTTAACTTTAAAAATTGGCCAGATGCTCAACGTAAAGCCAATACCATTCGATACCTACGATATTTGTCAGCAGAGGAAAATGAAAGTCCGATAAAATATGTGTATTTTTATCAGATGGCTTTTGCTGCCAGCCCCAGGCATCGTAATTTTGATATGGAGAAATGCAGATTGGCTACGAACACAGATCTATTTGCCGGACCGAGTTCTGTTACTGATTCAACAAACTATCCCGGCGATAGAAAGATAGTTGGATCAGAAGATACCATAACAATTCAACTACATCATATTGAGTTTGATGTAGCTGCCCTCGATTTTCCTAGAACAGCTTATACATTAGCTATATATTACCCGAAACAGTTAGCAACGAATTACTGTACGAACATTGAAAATAACATAGACGATTCAGACGAAGAGTATTAAGATGGATATTAAGCAAATTATCAATGAGTTTTGCTCATTAGAAAGTACTACTCACGAGGATAACACATACAATGTGATATCTTTATTCGATATGTTGCATAAATTAGGGGCATCAAAAGAGCATTATCCTATGTTCTTCATTGCTACTAATGATGCACCCAATAATATCCCTAATACGATACGGGAACTTTTGTCGGTCGAATACGACATGGAGTGTACTATCAATGAAGTTAGTGGAAACTCTATATTGAGAAAATTTGCGATTATAACACTACGTAGTAGTGATAAGCATCTGCAATCGTACTTTATTGAGATATTTGCCATGATGCTTATGAAAATGCCACAACAACCATCCACACAAGAATTATCTATTGAAGTTGAGAGATTGGTTACAATCTTCTCTGCATTATCGGCAACTCCACGAAAAAAAATACAAGGGTTATGGGCCGAATTATTGGTGATTGAAAGAAGTTTAGATCCACAAATGCTTATAAATGCCTGGCATTCTATTCCATCATCGAAATATGATTTTACATTAGGCCGCGATAAAATTGAGGTAAAAAGCACATCATCAGAAGAGAGAGTTCATCGATTCTCTTTGGATCAATTAAACCCCTCTCCTAGTTCCCGTTTACTAATCGCTTCGACAACGGTTCGCGAATCAGGACAGGATATTAACGGGCTATCCATCAGAAATTTATATGATAGGATATGCGATCGTCTGCAAAACATTGAGGTACAAATTCGACTGTATATCATTATCGCCCAAACAATAGGTAATGATATAAACAAAATAGACGCCGTGTTTTTTGATTATATAACAGCTTCAGACACTTTGGCCTTCTATGATTATCAAACGATTCCTCGCATTCTAAAAAAAGATGTACCTTCCAATATCTCAGAAGTTAAGTTTGTTTGCAACATAACTAAATTGAAGGATATAACGGCATCAAACTCTTTTAACAAGAACGACAGCCAATTGTTTAACAGTCTATTCTAAACATTATGATTAAGAAAATTAGCCGATACTCATTGCAGCAGATCTTTATCGAGAGTTTGGAAGACTGTGATTCTTTCAAAATAATCGATGGTCTAAATCCTTTCCATATCATGCTGAATGGCAAGGAACTCTATATATACATCAAGAATTTATCCCCAGCCTATTTTTCCAATCCAGATGTATGGAGAGTGCAGTTACCAAAGAAGGATGAATTTGAGACTATAAAGAATGGTCCTATTGACTTCGTACTATTAGGGTATGATGCCGATAATGAAGTATATACCACTTGGCATCCCAAATGGGCAAAACAGCGATTGAACAATGGTGAAAGCGTATCCTTTTATTCAAGATTATCATTACAAGAGGAAGCCGCTTCTACACAAGCCATTAAGCGTCTTTCTCTAAACAACGAAGGTGAGGTTATAGCCTTCCCGCGAGAACACATAGAATTCCTATTGTCCAACTTAAAGACCTTCTTTCAAGATGAAAGTGATTACGTTGCAATGGGATCGAAAAAGAGGCCTGAAGCTAATGACGCATATAAAACATTCTGCGACTTGAAGAATATAGATTTGTTTGCGTCACATATGGCTAATGATGGGTATTCTGCTGTCACTATTAGCAATTATTGTCGTGCTATTCGGGACCTAATCAAGGATGGTTATATTACTCGATATAGAAAGATATTTCTTTCTTGCGATAGATTGAGTGAATACAAAGATGTAGTAACAGAGTTTTGCAACCAACCAGAAATTAGCGAACGGAATGCGAAATGGCACAACACATTATCAGCAGCGCTAAGAGCCTACATTAGCTTTCTTATAAAACATCAATCGAATGAAACACACTCTCCCATCATAACAGACGATATAAATACCTCAAACTATTTAGATACCTTAATTCGTAAAGACATCTATGAGGGATTTGGCCTTTTCTTACGCAATAAAGGATATAATGAGAACACTGTAACACACTATCTGAAAAGCATCCGGACTTTACGAGAAACGGGACTCATTACCAAATATAGATTTCTTTTTGAGTCATGTAACTCCATCGAAGATTTGCGGAATGCATTTAAAAAGTTTTTTGTCATTCATGAGGTGGATCAAATGAATAAAGACAGACATCACGATTTATCAGCGATGTCTAAACAATTTATTGACTATCTTCAAGCAAATATTTTTTCTGAATTAGCATTACCTTCGCAAAGTAATGAAGTCCCCCAACATCACAGCGAAGACAATATAGTCCCAATTCCAAGTCAAGCAGAAGAGAATCCTCCTGAGATAGATTGGGAAACACCATATACAGGAACCAATGGCAAATTAACCCGGATCGCAAATCCTGTATTGATAGATAAACTACGTCCTCTTCTGGATACTGAATACGCAAGTCCGGTCAGAGCATACAACGAGATTGAAGACTTCTACGGAGACAGATATTCCAATATGGATATGGGCGACTGGATGAAATTATTTAAAGCTATTGATTGGGAGAATCCATATGTTTCATCCAGCCCGACACCAACATCTGACACTGATAAAACAAGAAGTAAAACAGAGATTCTCAGAGTAGAATACCCTGATGGAAGAATCATACAACATCCTAAAGCTATTGATACTTTCGTAGAGGTTATAGAGAACAGTTACCCAGATTTAATTCATGAATTGAATATTCTTCATGCAAATGTTAATCTGGTGACCAAAGAACGCAGTGAACAATATGCACCAGCTCAGAAAGAAATAATAGATGGATGGCTAGTTTTCACAAATATCAATACTCGCAAAAAAAGAGAGGATTTATTAAAAATATCAGAAGAGTTAGAACTAGGATTAAAAGTCGATTTAGTATCGATTGCAACCGGGGAAATTATTACGCTCACTGATGAGCCGAACTCATCTACTCGACAAAAGATTAAAGTTACATTTCCAAATGGGAGGACAATTCAACCGAACAAAGTATTAGAGGCCCTGATTGAAGTGGTAAAATATGCAGGTCCAGAACGGGTACGAGATTTAGGAATCACTGTATGCGCAGATAATTTAGTTTTGAAGAATCCAAAACCAAGATACATAAAGCCGTGTAAACCTGTTGGCCATGGATGGCTGGTCAACACCTGTTCTGACACCCCTACCAAGTATGAGCAGATTAAATATATATCAGATAAGTTGTCACTGAATTTATCTGTAGAAATAATTTATACTAGTTCACATTAACTTATTGGCATATTCCTTCTCCAATTTATTTTTCATGTTTTTTGCAAAAGCATTATCAGGTTCAATCATTAACCAATATCCAACTTTACCTATTAATGATTCTAAATAACGCGGATTACGAATTTTGTTATGTGATATATGACTATCTAACCCATACTTATTAATAAAATATAATTCCTTCTCCAAGTCGCGCCTATAGTCTCTTGGCAGACGAGGTTCTCCTGATGATAAACTAATCCCAGTAAGAATTTTATTCCCAAATTCTTTATATAATCTTATTTTTTGTGTGTTTACAATAAACCCACATTCAGAAATTATTTTCTCTATATAATCAATCATTCTCACATTAATACTGTCCCCTGAGAAAGCAATATCATCCGCATATCGCGAATACTTTAAATTAAATTTTTTCGCAATCCTATATAAACGACGATCTAAATGCCTAGCGACAATATTACTAATAATAGGACTAACCGGAGATCCCTGCGCTAGCTGCCCTTCATAACAACACAAAGAAGCCAAATAAAATGCGACATGCTTCTCATATCCAAATCTATGAAACATTTGAATCACCCATGATATTGGGATTGACGAAAAAAAATCTTTAAGGTCTATTTTAAGAAGACATTTCTGCCCTATATGTACTTTTATATTAGTTAATGTCGAACGTTTACTTATAAAACCGTGAGCACATCCGTGCACAGGAATCTGCTTTAGAATATTATCATAAATCCATCTCTGAACAATTTTAAGTGATGGGTATGGTGCCGTAATAGATCGAAAGCCGCCACTTTTTTTGGGAATATCAAATTTTCTATAATAGTTATTAGGGGAATTAATCATAGAGGCTAGATTCTCATATTTTATCCCTAACAATAAATACAAATGTCTGAAATCAAAAATAGGTGGTAGATCTTGAGACAATAAGTTCGTAACATATTCCATATATGCATTTACTTGCATACGATCAATTCCCTTTGCTTCAAAGAATCTCTGCCAAGTCTGAATAATGATATTACGATCTTTCTTTCTCATATTTTAAAAAAGTGGAGAGAAGTTTCAAGCAACTACTTTCTTTACGTAAGCCCTTTAATGATTGATTAAATTTATGGTGCAACCATAAATTTTAACAATCATTAACTGCTTTGGCTTATAAGCCAAAGCCGCTGAATACCCCCGGGTATTCAGTGGGGGAATATCACCCCTTAACGGACCGGAGCGACTACACTCCTACTTGCTAGTTTCTTTTTGCTTCTCTCCTTCATATCTATTATAAAAGTTTATATCCGGCAAATATGGTTCAAAAATTCCAATTGTATCGTTCGATTTTATAGATTCAAAATAATGTGATTTATGCTCTAACTTTATCTTTAACTCATTTAATATTGTGCTTATTTCATTTCTGCCTTTTGGTGTCAAACAGATACGCTGTTCATCATCAATCGTAATAATACCCTGTTTTTCATATTGATTGATAAACTCAACAGCTTCAGCGGGTTGAATATTATACCTACTATATAAAGTATATGCCAATAAACCTTTACTACTTTGGTAAAGGCTACAAAACACATTCCTATATTTTAATTTAATATCCATCCTGCACTCTATCAAAAAGAGTTATTCTATTCTTATTATCTTTATATTCTTTCCACCAAAAAATAGGAAATACATTATTGGGTACATTTTTATTCATTCTGGAGTATAAAGCCTCAGAACGTTTATAACCGAAACTATAATCTGGCAAATGAGTGTCACATATAGTATCTGCTAAATTTCGTTCAAGTTTCTCCATCTCTTTTATATATATCGAACGAATATTTCCCAAATAATGATCCGATATTCCTTTTTCCATAATATACGGAACAAATATATTTATTCCTTCAGTATTACTCAGCACAACGGCATCTTTCATCCCAGCAGTAATGCAAAAAACCAACGTAGCATCATGTAATTTTAAGCCACAAAATTCTTTATAACAATTAGCTACAGTTTGTCCACTACCAATAAACTCATCAACAGCAATAAAATGCCTTTTCCCTTGATTATAATATTTTAGCAGTTTGTCAAATCTATTAATAAAGGTACTAATACCCGCTTCTTTATTTATATAAACTTTCAGATCGTTTAATACAACTTGCGAACTATCGGCTGATGAATCATGGCACAAAGCAATTAGAACTGTTTTCTCTGGGTCATATCCTAGAGATGATATAAATTTTGCAATCTCAATCAATGCCAAGTTATATATATCTTCGTCAAAACAATTAAATCGAATTATTAAATCTTTTATAAGATTTAACTGATTATAATTGTCGCATAGACTATACAATTCAGATAAAACTGAATCCTTTCCTTTAAGCATGGATGTTTGGACACGCTGTAAAGAAAGAATCCATTCATACTCTCGTCTTGTATATCTTGTTGTAGCCATCATTAATTATTACCTGAGACGAAGATACAAAAAAAACAGAATATCATAGATCCTTTAATCATATTTCGATTAATATATATAATTATTCCCATAAAAGGGATCCCTCCTTTACTCAATCGTGTATGAACTTAGCATACCCCTATACACCTTCACATAATGATAAGCCAAATATCTCATTATCATCAATCTGCCAAACGATGGGACCCACATGTTCATCAGGCTGCCATTCTGCGATAGAAACTATCTCCTGATATTGCTCCTTAGTCAGGACCGAATTAGCATCATCCGAGCATTCGTATTCCCACGGCAGCTCATAGACAATGCCCTCTTCCTGATAGCTCATATAGTTGTGAAAGGAGTCGGGAACCAGCCGTACATAATCCTCTTCGAGCAGGATTCTCAGGAGCTTCTCTGCGTCATATATCAGCAGTGGTGTCCCGGCCTTATACAAGGCTGTGGCCACTTCGATGGCCAATCCGGCATTGGCAGAATAACTGTTGGAAACAACAATTTTCCATCCCTGTTGCCGGTCGTGTGAGGCAAAGATATTCAAACGCGAAAGGCCCAGTTCTCCGTAATGGTCAGTTGCGAACCGCATGAAATCCTCCTGACTGTCAATGTCGTACATTTTCGTCACATCCACGAACTTCTTCCGCTTGTAATAGACCACATCACGCAGTTCTTCTGGAACATCCTGCGGATCTGTATGAATACGTCCCTTGCATCCCCGCTTCCGGTGATAAGCCTCATACACCTCGTTGGCAATGCGGAAATAGGTGCAATACTTTCGTATGGTCATGGTTTCCAAAAGAGGGACAGAACGCCCATGCACCGAGTCCTCCAATGCCTTGATAGCCGTTTCCCTATCTTCCACCTCAATTTTGAAATTCGGCACTATGCGATTAAAATCCTTCTGTGCAATCCGTCCTGTACGCTGCCGGTACGGAAGGTTATGCGCCACGTAATCGTTGAACCCGTCGGGATTCGCGACAATGACATCAATCATCCGTTGCAGATAGTCGAAGAGGCGGGTTAGATTCTCCCTGCACCACGTATCATCTGGTTCTGCATCCGTACACTTAGGGCAATTCGTAATGATAAAATGGATATGCTTCCGGTCTGTAACACGGATTGACCGGGAGTCCCCATATCTGCTTGAAGAGACATGGAACCACCGGGTCTCCATCGGATTGGATGCAAGCCAATCTGCAAGAAACGCTTCCCGACTGTCATATTCCCCCGAAGCGATCAATTCCTCGGCATCCCCCCACTCTTCCGGCGCAGGCCGTGGTACTTCGATATGGAATCCCCGGTACTCATCGTCGCCCATTACTGCCAGTCGCTCTAGCCGATGTTGTATCACAACCATCCGTTCAAGTATATCGCCATTAACGACAATCTCCAATTGGCGGCTTTCTCCCAATACCTCCAAATGTGAGGCATTCAAGCCGACATCCTTTGCCAAATCGGTAAAGAACTTTCTATCTATAATCTTTCTTTCGTTCATTTCTGTATATCCATTAAATCTCAATAAACCTGGCCGGATCAAATCCGTTCATCAGGTGTTCATCCTCAAAAACATATCCCATCTGGTTGCAGGCAATTCATTATTTTTCAAGTATCCTCTGTTCTCTTGGAACTCCATGTGCAGATCACTCATGTATTGTATCTTCATCTTACTGTTCTCCTTTCTTTGAATGCTCAATCTGTTTCCCTATGAGATTGCCTTCACCTGCGCAAATGAAACCGGAGTGAAATCGTTGTTGTCCACTCCGACATCATATTGTGTCGGAAGAAGCATACTCAGCCGAGAAGCATCCTTTCCGGTATTGTTCCTTCGGGTATGCACGTGTCCGAATAGCTGCCAGGTGTCATCGTATGAGCCGCCATAGCAGAGGAACGGACAGTGATTCAGATAAATCTTCTGTTTATCCACCTCGATATACATCTGCATCGTTATCTGCACGAAGTATTTCGTGTAATTCTGCCTCAAGTTCTTGATGTCGTGGTTGCCGGAAATAAGGTATATTTTTCCGTTCAGCCTGTTCAGTACGTTTACCCATTCGGCAGAACCGCCCAGACAGAAATCACCCAGGTGGAACACGATATCCTCCGGACCGACCACTCGGTTCCAATTGGCAATAATCGTCTCATTCATATGCGATACATCTTTGAATGGCCTGTTGCAGAACCTGATGATATTGGTGTGGTTGAAGTGGGTGTCGGATGTAAAGAACACCCTGCTACCGTCAAATTTATAATTCATAATCTTTTCATTCATGCGCATCACTGCGCGGTTAATAATACGTTTCAATTCAGCCCGTGGACGGAATTGACCGAGAATAGCACATCGTGCGAACGTCACCAACAGGCACAAAACAAAAACCGTCGAAAAGTTTGGTAAGGACTCTCCGACGGTTTTCATTTATCGTTTCAGTGGGATACCAGCATCATCGTATCCCCGATGGTCTATCAAACGTTCGTCGGAAAATGTCTCCAAAAGTATAGAATGCTCCAATGCCCAAAGTATGGACACACGACAATCTCTCAAGGCATTTTATGCCTCGATCCGATACGATGTTCCAGTTGTTCATTCTTCTTTGCAGCATTGTAAGCTTATGTTTTTATTCAATTGACGGCGCAAAATTACGGATTTTCTTGAGGATCAGCAAATTTCTATAGTAGAAAAGTACCATCACCGATCATTCACATATATTGAGAAAAGTAATGAAAATCTATTATAAAACTTTAATTAACCAATATGGAGTTAATTTGTCATTATCACCTCACCTTCAACAAGAATCTTCATTTAGAATGAGATACTAAATCTTATATATCATTTAGTAGGACATCAAAGAGATTCAATAACAAATTTTTTGATTGCCTCTATTATTCGTTTTCGTTTATCTTCGTCACTACCTCCGGGTAGTTTTGTTAAATCTACATACCAATAACAAAACTTTGACAGATCTCCTTTCACTGTAAAACTATCATGTGTTAGTTCTGAAAACTTTCGTACAGAATCTCCTCCAAGAGAAACTAATATTTCATCTGGATTAATCCTACGAATTTTAGTTTCAATTGGTATCTGACAAATATCGTTACTATTCAGGCCAAACTTTCTCTCTACATAATCTTTACATTTAGCTTCACAAATTGCATTTATCCTACTTTCTCTCACCTTATTAAGGTAGGAATCAGAATTATTTTGCTTCTGTTCTTTTATAGGAATATTTATCTCATAAAAAACATCTGCAAAGCAGTGAAAAAATGCATCTTTGATTTCCAAAGTGGCTTATGAGAGAAATGTCGATCAAACCAGCCATCTATATAAATATCCTTGGGTGTGGTTTGTTTCATTAATGCAACAAAATCATCATCACAAGGTTTATATAAATTATAGCCCAATTTTGGCAATTCTATCACTTCTAAAAATGCATGATAATTACAAAGTTTTTTTAAGGCCTCTTCTCTGTCCTCAATCTCCATATGAAAAGCAGCAGCAGTTTTCATTGCTTCCACTAAATAGTACTGTTCAAGTTGAACTTTATGATGATTAAAAACATAAAGATTCTGAAAATTTTTCACATTAAGTACACCCTCTATCTCATTAAGAGCATTCGCAGAAAATGACAATTGATAGTTATTATTTTCTATAGATATATGAATTGAATCTATAAGTCTCAGTAAATCGATAGTAAAATTACGATATCCGCCTGCCCAAACGTCTCGACAGACATAGTCTAGACCATCCGCATCTATAGTACCATGAATAAGATCAATCATTATATTTTCAAAACGAGAATTATCTCGCTGGTCATTTGCTTCATCAATAAAAGGCAAACCAATAATCATTCTTGCGAGTAGAGACCAATTAATTTGGCGGTCTTCAGATAGTTTATTTCGATATTCTTTGATTGCCACATAAGCACTGAGTAATTCATGCTCTACTAGTTTATTTTTACGCACTTTAAGATCAGAACTGAAAGACTTATCATTAAGGACATCTTCCAAAGCGGAACGAATGTGTCTTTCATCGAAATAGATCTCAAATGTATGGGAAAATGGGGTATGTCCAACATCGTGCAGAAGACAAGCTAGTCGATATGTTTTTAAGATAGAATAGCTATAATCAGGAATTTTGTATTCTTCTTCCAAATGTTTGGCAATTAGCGTACCAATATGATAAACACCTAGAGAATGAATAAAACGATCATGACGAGCAGATGGATATACTGTTCGACATGAATTTTGTTCAATTCGTCGTAATCTTTGAAAGAAAGGAGTGTCAATAATTTTTTCGCACCATTCCTTGGGAATCTTAATTTGACCGTGTACACTATCAAGTATTCGTTTTACTTCAGATAATTTTTCCATACGTTTGTAATCTCAGCAAAATTATCAATAGATGCGTATATCTGATTATATTTTTTCACTTCATTAAGAAGAGTGTCCGTGTAAGAGATATAAAGAGAAAAATCTTTATAGGATAAAGACTCTTCAAAATATTGGATAAATTCAATCAAATCTGAAAAGCCAAAAGGAACAAAAATATTAAAATCATGCAATTTATCCACTAAATCATTAAAGGTTCTAACCTTGAGCTCCATCAGAGATATAGAGTTTATACGTTGGATTTCTAATAGAGCTTCAATAAATTGAGATGGGGCTATTCCTTTCATTATTTTCGTATTATGTCCGTCATAAGTTCTAACAAAGAGTAAAGATACGAAAAATCTTAATGATAATCACATAGACAGAGAAAAAACTTTATTGCAAATTATATTTGTTCGTCAAAAACATCAATCCAACTTATTACACTGCGCGGTTAATAACACATCACAATTCAGCCCATGGACGGAATTGACGGAGAAGAGCACATCGTGCGAACGTCACCAACAGGCATCAAATAAACTGCAACAAAAACCGTCGGAAAGTTTGGTAAGGACTCTCCGACGGTTTTCATTTATCGTTTCAGTGGGATACCAGCATCATCGTATCCCCGATGGTCTATCAAACGTTCGTCGGAAAATGTCTCCAAAAGTATAGAATGCTCTAATGCCCGAAGTATGGACACACAACAATCTCTCAAGGCATTTTATGCCTCGATCCAATACGGTGTTTCTGTTGTTCATTCTTCTTTGCAGCATTGTAAGCTTTATGTTTTTATTCAATTAGAGAAGCAAAGTTACGGATTTTTTTGAGGACCAGCAAATTTCTTTTATGAAGGAACAGTATATTAAGAGGTTGTCATTGAGACTCATTATCGCACCAATCCCCAACAACAAAGCAAACTGGCGCTGCCCATAGTGCAAAAGTGCAAGTGCAAATCGATATGCATTTACACTCTTCTGCGACTGTCGGCCGACAACTAGTCACACACCTCCGGCCAGTATTTCTAGCATTGGTATCCAAGGTAACAACTGTCATCCCAAAAACATTCAAAACAAAATGAACTCGCGACGACGCCGAATCAAGGCCAAAGAATATTCTTTATTTCACACCTCTAAAAGATAGTAAATATATCATTCCACTTTTAAATGCCGTATCATAAAATTTATGCAGGCTCGATTCATTCGAGCCATAAGACTATTCAAGCGATTAAAAAAATCTATTAACCGATAGGCTTCCATTGCAACTTTACTTTCATTTACAATTTCATTCCTATACTTATACAGTTCATTTACATCAATATGAACTTCTATATTTCGCACATCCTTCCACCATGAATCACACATCGCGATCAATTTCAAATCTGACATAATCCCAAAATACTCTGCCCGGAAGCCAGGAAACATTGGCATAACTTCAGCAAGTCTTGCACTATATGATTCTCTTTGATCTTTCTCTTTAAAACCATACAACTTCTTGAAACTCTCATTAAGTTGAACTTGTAACTTACCTCTAAAAAAACTTTTTTTCGTATGGATTTGCTGTTATTATGAAATATTTGGTCAATACGACACAATCGCAAAAAGAATATCCAATAAATCTTCCCACTTCAATAATAATACGGAAAACCTTATTAAACTCAGATTCCTCACAAGACTTTATCTCCTCCATACATTCTTGTAAACCTTGGATAGAATCAGAGAAATCTTTAATAGTTGCATCTACCATTTTACAAAACTCCGCTCGTTCTTGTGGAGAAAGTATTTTGTTGTTATAACGCACCTCTTCAATCATAGCGATATATTTCAAACAGTTCTTCTATCAAAATTAGAAAATATTTATCTCTTAATCTAATAAAACAACTTTATTCCCATTTGATCTTTCCGAAAAAGTTAACTCATTACAAAAAAATTATTTGAAATCGATTTAAGAAAACCTGTGTTTTTTTCAGCCTCTCAAATAAATGTTGTATTTTCGTAAATTAAAGTATATTAAAATGAATTGAATGTTTGCGACTAAGATCACCAAATAAAAAATAAGCAATATGCTTCGACTATTACTACTATCCGACATACATTTCCTTTCTCTTTACGAAGAGATGGATCCACATGCTACCCTTAGGGGTGCTCTTGAGAAAGATCTTTCAGACTATAGAAAAGCGTATGGCAAGATTGATCATATACTAGTTTGTGGAGATATCGCTTACAAGGGTATTAAAGAGGAGTATGATAAAGCCCATGTATTTTTTGAACATCTATGCGATATTGTGGGTTGTCAACCAGAGGAAATATATATTGTTCCAGGGAATCACGATAAAAATTTTAATACACCCAAGGCAGAAATAAGACATTTAATTCATGCAGGCCTTTCTAATGAGAAGACAGATCCTGATAAATTATTTACTGAATTACTGCACAACAATTTTACTCATTTCAGGATTCTATATCAACCATTTAAGGACTATCAAGATTTTGCCGTAAAAATGGTAAGTTGTGAACCTCTAATGACTAAATGTTTAGACGAGGAAGAAAAAGCCCAATATGATAACGACAAGGATAAAGCATATATGATGACGCAATTGGGAACCATAGGGAGTTACCCAGTAATGTTATATGCTATGAATACCGCCTTATGTTGTGATTGGGACGATATGAATGATTTTGAAAAGGGACATAAATTATTTCTGCCCAAATTAAGTTATAACACTAGGGCGGATAAAGATCGCTGCATAAATATAGCAATGATGCATCATCCAAGTTCTCGGCTTATTAATGAAGAAAATGTTGCAGCCAGCCTTAATAAACAATTTCAGATTCAGATTTTTGGGCATTTACACCAACCTGCTTCCTATGCTAATGAGGCAGTTCATATCCACTCAGGCGCACTGCAACCACAGGAAGACCAGGAAGATAAATCGGATGGCTATTTTTCTGTTTACAACATACTTGAGATAGAAGTGACAAGTAATGATGGTGAAGATAAGCTAAATATTCAACTGAAAGTAGAGCAATATGATAGTGATAGCAACGAGTTTGTAGAAAATACCGAAGAATCAAGTAACTTTATCTTGCCTCTCAAAAAGCATAAGAATCGTTGGATTAAAGAAAATCCACATCAAATTCAACCAAAAGCACTGCCAGAAGGAGTAACAGATAGAACAGTAAAATACAAATTTCTACAATTAACTAACCCAAGGTCTATTATGCGACGCATGCGTTATTTTTATGACGAGAATAAATCTCACAATAGGAACTGTGTTGATTTTTTAAATACGATTCAGTCCGAACAACGTTTTGCAGAATTATGGGACGCAATAAATCAGGAGTAATATGAATATAGACTTGAATCAAATACTTGATGGTGCAACGGCAATACCATATAGTGATACACTTATTAGTACCCTTGACACGGCTTGTCACACATACAAGATAGAAAACGAACTTGAACGTGTAGATGAGTTGGTTGTGGGATTTGTGACAGGTATTATTCCCAACGAATTTAAAAAACATATTGAAGAAGCCATGCGGGAGCAGGAATTTCATGAAATTCCTACTAATGATGTACTTGTGCGACTAGCTCAATATATAGTACTAGAAACCATATTAGAAAATGAAGATGAGCTAAATAAAGCCATTTGTGCAAGTAAGTTAATGAACTACATGCTTGTAACCAAGGCTTTGAAGCGCCCTATACCTAATGCAGACAGCTTACTTGAGGTATATGAATATCACATCTCAGAATATCTAAAAGATGTGGATACTGTACCAGAAGATATACAAACAGATATTCGGACAACCATACCGGCAGAAGACTTTCCGCTAGAGATATCTGAAGAGGATGCTGATGCACTTCGTTTGATTTTCAAGGAAGCAGAATTATACAGAATTGAGCATTGGCTGACATCTGATGAGATTCAGGATATAGAGAGTCCTTTTGTAAAAGTCTATATTGGGTTAAGCAAAATGTTTGACCATCTGGCATATTGCTTTTACAATATTGATTTAAAGAAGGTTATTAGGCTATTACTTAATAATACAAAAAAGACACGTAAAAAGCTATCTAACATTATAGAGGAATTAGTACAGTCTAAATGTGAGTTTAATGCTAATTGTAGTGAAACATCCGTGATTTTATCGATGATAAAAGGGAAAAATCAGGTGGACTCCGGAAACGTAATACTTAATATCGAGGAATTTGCAGTTTATTTGTACTATGAGCTCCTAACAGAAAAAATTATTGCCATACGAAATTAATATTGCCATGAACGAAAAGATAGACCTGATTAAAAGAGCGGTTCAATCTGCAAACACAACCACCCCTGATAACACAAACTTGCCCAATACTGGGAATTTCATCGGTGAGGCTCTGGAAAATGATGAAAAGATTAATTGCCTGATGTCTATGACTAAGCCCGAGATTACAATTCTGGTAGGGTTCGTTGGCTATGGTAAAACTTCTTTTATTGCATCTTGTTATCATCGCCTCCTGTCAGAAGGGAAAATAGGAGAATACACATTTTATGATTCGGATACACTGACTGGATTTGAGCGTAGAGTTTACCTTCGCAGGATATCCCTACAATATGATGATATAACGCCTCATACAAAACGCACTATACGTGGCGAACCCCATTTACTTACCTTTCGTCTTTCCCATCCTAAATATGGCGATAAGGTGGTTGTTATTTCTGATCACTCTGGTGAAGATTATGATGATTATAGAAATAAGAAAGCGAATTTAGACAAAGATACTTTGCTTAAAAATGCAGATCGCATTCTATTCTTCGTTGATTGTGAAAAACTTGTAAACGACGGTCGTTTAGGTATGCAAAACCAGTATTCTCAACTAATACAAAATATGCATGAAATGTCCTCTTTCAAGAATGGCGTTAAAATTCAATTCTTATTCAATAAGGTGGACTTAACAAAGGGCAACGAAGAAAAATATCAGCAAGAAAAAGAGCGTTTTCTAGACTCTATGAATGCCGTTCTGCAGTTACCTGTAGAAAAAAACATGGAAGTTATTTCAAATCAAGTCAATAGTAAAACCATCGAGGTCCTATTGCTTGATATTGTTGAAAATACAAGAAAGGCGCACCCAGAAGAGACTGATTTCTCCAAATTAGATTGGGTAAAATCAATTTTAAAGTAACACTAATATGGCAAAATGTTTAATTGCAGGCCTGCCTGCTGCAGGTAAATCTACATACATTGGTGCTTTGGCTTATATACTGCTGAATCCCGTAATTAACCAAATACTAATACTGGATAAGAATCCCGACGATTTATCATATCTTAATAAACTGATTGATCCTTGGCTTAATCTCGAAAAAATAGAACGTACAACCAGAGGATTTGCCAATAATATAGATCTAAAATTGGTAAGACCTAGTGATAACAAATCGTTCTCCATATCATTACCTGATATTGCGGGAGAAGATTATGAATCTATAGTTAATATGAATTCAGACGTAATTGCAAGTTGGTCTGACAAACCCGATGCTCTACTGCTATTCATCAACGAATGGGACAACGATGTCTTAAAAGAGCAACTAGGAGAAGATAAGCAACCAGCAGACAAGAACGCTGAACCGCCAGCATTTGAGTTGCAAGACATAGCATCTACCGTTCAAAATGTATTGTTATTAAAAGAATTACATCTTCTTTTCCCGTGGAAGAGATTGGCTATAGGTCTATCATCATGGGATAAATATCAGGACGATTACCGAACACCAATTGATATGTTGAAATCTCGAGCCCCTTTTTTGTATAACTTCGTTACTCATTATTTCCCTAATACATATATTTTTGGCGTAAGCGCACAGGGAGATGAATACAATAAAGAGAATAAAAATAGTTTGATAGAAAAAACAGAAAAAGGCACACGAGCGTTTATAGTTGATTATGAAGGTAAGCAATCTTACGATTTGACCTTGCCTCTCAACTTTCTAATTTCGGACTAATATGATTATACATCAAGCTCTTCACGGGTATAACCAAGGACATAATAGATTGGCATCGTCTTATCCATTGTCTGCACAAGACGATGATAAGATGAAAATGCTTAGTGATTGGTCTGAATATTCAGACAACAAGGATAATTCATACATTACCACGTATCCTTTATCAGACGGCAAACATTATGTGGTTGCTAAAAGTTGGTATGCCGATGATATGGAACGACCAGGGTGTGTGTGGACTCATTCATTGATTCTTGACTTGACGAACCTTGACGAAAAGTTTGATTTTAGATTATTGACCAGTTTGTTTAAAAGGCCAGCAAAGGGAAATTACACATCTTATTCTGAAGCTATAAATTACACTCAAGATTCTCATCAGAATATAGACAACATATTTCAGAAAGAGGTATTGATATGGTTATATGATAACCTAGTGAAGCAAAATATGAATACCATAATGCTTTACCGTGTAGAGCAAGAATCTGCTTATTATCAAAACCTAATATTGCTTCTGTTGCAATATCTTCCTCTAGGATTCTTAAAGAACATATTCATGTGCTCTGGTTCAGCTTATGGTCGAAAATATAGTAATACTACATACAATCTGCAATTTGCTACATATGGGAAAACAAGTCTCGCCTCTGTAGTCAAGGAATCTGCGATGGTCATTGACAATGTTTGTGATGGGATTAAGTCTATATGTAAGACAATGGCCCAAAAAGATTCCGACACGAGCGAGGTATTAAGACTCTTTTCCCATGATATCGAGAATAGCTATTCAAAATTGTGCGTAATAGGGTTACTACTTAAATATCTAGATGATGCTATAGCTCAGGTTGGGAATACTCCATCATTTTCTACCATATTAAAATTAATGGTTAACACTTTCCCCTCAACATCTGAGGGTGAAAATGTGAAATTAACTTTTTGTAAAAAAAATATTTCCAACCTTTTTTCTCCAGAGTCTATTGTCTTGAAAGATTTAGCCACAATAGCGACTGATAATTTTCTAAATTTTGAAAATATCGATTATAATCAAAGAATTATATCCTTCAAGACAAATCAGGGGCTCGATGAGTATGCAAAATTTCTGTCATCTTTATTAGATGCCGACAATATAAATGCCGTTGGTGAATATATCATAAAAAATTCTGATACATACCTACATCCAGAAGAATATAACTACCTCGCATTTAATTATTGGACTGTATATATGTCATTGGTAATGACCAATCCCGGTATATTACAATATAGTTTCTGGATAGATTTACCCGAAGAGCATTTTATTATGGCCTATGATGTGTTTAGAAAACACAACTTTATGAATTTTGATGCTTGGGAAAGATTGTTCACAATAGTTCTCTATCGAAATCATGAGATTGATAAAAACTTAATGAATTGCTTTATAAGTAAAGTTCCTAACATTACATTTGAAGTAATGGAATATCTCAATCATTCCGAGTCATACCATCTAAACTCTTTGATAGAACAATATTGTACAGAAAAAATATCAGAAGTATTGATATGGTTAAAGAATCAAGAAACTCTTACTTTGCCTATTGCACGGTTCTTGGTCAACCATATTATTCCTTCAGATCGTTTAGTTCAGAATTCAGGAAGCGATATATGGCGTACATTATATCAGTGTACAAAATACGAAACTCTCTCTTACTTTTCTTTTTTATTTATTCTTGGACATAATTGGGCGGATACGAATGGCTTGCAATTTATAAAGCGATCATTTTATCCATTACACAGAGCTCTTGCTGCAGATAAATTTCCATCTAATCTTTGGGATAAGATAGAACCATATACTGCAAAATTACGCGTATTTAATGAATGGGATAAGTGTAAGAAATTAAGAAAAGGAACTATCAAATATTTTAAATCATCTGGATATAAAAAAAGGATTCTGTCCGACTTCACTCCAGAGAAAGAATTAAATGACACCCTCGAAAATATTTGGCAGAAAGTTTAATAACGGGAAGACAAGAAATGGCTGCGCCATGAAAATGGCCCCAGCCATTTTTCTTTTGGCTGCAAAATATTTTTCCGAGCCAAATACACCAACAAGTTTCTCGGCATATAAATTGACCTCCGACTAAATTATTTCTAATAAAGTTTCATTAATGAACTTTTATTCTTATATTTGTTGCAACAAGTATCAGATTTGATATGTTGGATAATATATACATACTGACAGATACCGAGCTTTGCAATAGGATTGCAGCCAAAATAAAAACAGTGCGCCTGAAGCAGAACATGTCGCAGGCCGAGCTGGCAGACAAGAGCGGTGTTTCCATCTCCACCATAAAGCGCATGGAGGACGGGGAGGTGAAGAACTTCGAGTCGCTGATCCGCGTCCTGCGCACCCTTGGCAAGCTCGACATCTTCGTCCCGCTCATCGAGGAGGAACAGTTGAGCCCGAATGAATACTACGAATTGGCCAACAAAGCAAACAAGTCCAAGCGCAAGCGGGCATCCAAAGGTTACACAAAAGAGAATAAGGAGGATTCGGAATGGTAGACGTAGCTCGTGTCAATCTATACGGCCAGCCCATAGGCTCGGTACGTTGGGATCAAAGATATGAAATCGCACAGTTCGAGTACGATCCGGACTTTGTGCGACAGGGCATAGAGCCTTCGCCGCTGATGATGCCCGTAAGGGAAGGCCGTGTGTACAGTTTCGGGGAGCTCGACAAAACGACCTTCAAAGGCCTGCCCGGAATGTTGGCGGACTCCCTGCCGGATACATACGGCCGCGCCCTTTTTGAGAAGTGGCTGGCCCTGACGGGCCGGACCAGCG